>JAEEGI010007862.1_pt1 | contig 23751 bp, 22 predicted proteins | sample 8958751 | NCBI WGS metagenome assembly JAEEGI01 (sample SAMN16246545, study PRJNA631951) | gut metagenome | biome: gut microbiome; feature: rumen; material: KS-attached | host: Bos | place: Iran: Karaj | collected 2018-10 | reverse complement strand
GCATCTGAATCCAAATCCAAGAGCCGCAGAGCTCTCATGCTGGAAAGAGAGAGAGGCATCGTTGAGTTGGAGTTTTTCGAGAGAAGTTCTCAGGTTCTCATAATCCTCAGCCTCAATGGGATAGACACCCGCAAAGACCATTGGCTTGACCTCTTGGAATCCCTCAATTGGATGAAGGGCCGGGTTGGCAACAGTGGTGATGGTGTCGCCCACTTTCACTTCCGCTGCATTTTTGATACCAGACACAATATATCCCACATCCCCAGTTCCCAACTCTTTTTTGGGAATCATGTCCATCTTGAGCACGCCGACCTCTTCCGCCAGATATTCTTTTTTTGTATTGATGAATCGAACTTTCTGTCCAGCCTTCATCACACCGTTGACAATCTTGAAATAAGCGATGATTCCCCGGAAACTGTTGAACACAGAATCGAAGATGAGTGCCTGGAGTGGTGCATCAGGGTCGCCTTCAGGATGCGGGATGCGTTCGACGACAGCATCAAGAATCTCCTTGACTCCCTGTCCTGTCTTACCAGAAGCAAGAATGATTTCCTCCGGGTCGCATCCCAGTAGGTCAACGATTTCGTCGGTCACTTCTTCTGGCATGGCATTCGGCATATCACACTTATTGATGACTGGAATGATTTCCAAGTTGTTGTCGATGGCCATATAGAGATTCGAAATGGTCTGCGCCTGAACCCCTTGTGTGGCATCGACCACAAGCAGTGCTCCCTCGCAAGCGGCAATAGACCTCGACACCTCATAAGAGAAATCGACATGTCCCGGGGTGTCAATAAGGTTAATGACATATTTTTGTCCATCCTTCTCATATTCCATCTGTATGGCATGGCTTTTGATGGTGATTCCCCTTTCCTTTTCAAGGTCCATATCGTCGAGCATCTGCCCTTCTGTCACCTTAATCGTGTTGGTGAATTCGAGCAGACGGTCGGCCAGCGTGGATTTTCCGTGGTCAATATGAGCAATAATACAAAAGTTTCTGATATTCTTCATAAATGAATGATACTTGTTTTAAAGGACAAAGTTACGAAAAAACGAGCGAAGAGCAAAATAATAATTTGCTTTTCCGAGTGCAAGTAACTTCAGCGCAGCTAAAGTTACGAAAAAACGAGTGGAAAGCCAAATGAAATGAAATAAAGGTGAATAAAATTGACAAACTGCGGAAAAAAGCTTATCTTTGCTTTTTGAAAGGGACAACGTCCTGACAACACGCAAGGATAATTTACGTCATGAAACTGATATTACTCACACATCCAGACTTTTTCATACAAGAACACATCATACTTGACGCTATGTTTGAGGAGGGTCTTGACATGCTTCACATCCTGAAGCCCAACAGCGAGCCGATTTTTTGCGAGCGTCTGCTGAAACTGATGGACAAGGGGTGGCGGAAGAAGATTGTGACCCACGAGCATTTCTACTTGAAGAACGAATTCAAACTACACGGCATCCACCTAAGCCAGCGTAATCCGGAGCCTCCTGCCAAATACCGCGGTCATGTGAGTTGCTCTTGCTTCAGCATGGAAGAAGTCGTACGCAGAAAACCCAAATGCGACTATGTGTTTTTGAGTCAGATCTACGACGGCATTACGAAACCCGACTTCAAGTCGTCGTTCAGTGAATTGGAGCTTCAGGATGCCACCTCGCACGGTATCATCGACTCTAAAGTGATGGCTTTCGGCGGAATCTCTCTCGATAACATTGACAATCTGAAATCCTACGGCTTTGGCGGTGTAGTCATATTCGGAGATATTTGGAAACGATTTGACTTCCACTCATCTTCTTCCTACAAAGGTGTGATCAACTATTTCAAGCAGTTGCGTCGCAAGTGTGACTGATTCACCCTTTAGGTTTTACCGCATTACAATTATTCGGACTTGAAACACCAAGATACGTTTCAACAAAGCATATAGAAAAAGATGAACCGGGTTCTTTCAATCATCATCCTCCTGCTGTGGAGCAGCATCATACGCTCGCAGCCCGTGACTGAGCAAGAAGCGCTTGAAGCGGTTACCTCATTCCTGAACACAAGAGACTTCCATGGCACCAAGTTGCGTGATGGAAGATTGAATGGCAGGCCACATTTAAGTTTCAGTTCATCGCAGCTATATGCATTCGACACAGGCGACCGCTTCATCTTGGCTGGCGCAGACCGCCGCTTGCCTTCCATTCTTGGCTACTCCGACCATGGAACCTTTAATGAAGCCTACACGAAGAGCGACTGCTTCCGAAAGATGGTCCGCTCGTTGATACAGGAGAAGAACCCGAACTTTCACATTTACAAACCTTCCAATGTAGCCTCATCGGTTTCCCCTCTATGTCAGAACAGCTGGCACCAACACAAGCCGTTCAACTCCCTGTGTCCACAAAAAGACGGCATATCATGTGTGACAGGATGCGTAGCCGCCTCCATGTCGGAGGTAATGTATTACTACCGCTACCCTGCGCATGGGACAGGAAGCTTTGAATACAATGACTCGAGTGGTTGCGGCCAGATTGTCAGTTCGGACTTTTCTTCTCATTGGTACGACTGGGATCACATGCTCCCCGACTACGGCTATGAAGGCAGCAAGAAGTTTACAGATGTGGAATCTTCAGCAGTAGGTCAGCTACTCTACGATTGTGGCGTCAGTGTAGAGATGTGCTACGGTCAATCTTCGAGCAGTGCCTCCGTAATCCGCCAGCCCATCGCCTTGACCCAATATTTCGGTTATGATGAAGGGATGCAGATGTACTACCGCAATTTCTTCACCCAAGTGGAATGGGACTCACTTCTTTTCAACGAGTTGAATGAAGGTCGTCCGATTCTTGTAGGTGGGTGGCGTCAGGGCAATGCTCACAGTTATGTATGCGACGGTTACGACGACTACGGCTTTTTCCATCTCCGATTCGGAAATCCTGAGGAATTGGGCAACGGCTATTACTATTTCACCTGGAGCACGCCCGACATAGCCCCTTGGTCAGATGCAAACAGCATAGAAAACGGTTTCAACCTGCTGCAGTCGGTTCTCGTCGGCGTGAGACCGAAATTGCCGTCTCTCCCCACCACCCAACGTTACATTTACGGTTTCTCCCATATTGACGTACTTGGCGGCGACACCCTCCGCCTGAATCCTGGGAAAGGGTTCGATGTGGGTGTTTACGCACTCTGCAACTGTGGATGGAACCTTCATGACGGCATAGTCGGTCTTGCATTAAAGCCCGCAGATTCCGACCTTCGCACCCCCAAAAATTCCACCACGTTGCTTTACCGCTATGAACGTGTGTTTGAGTTAGAAGAATTGACGGACAGCACTTACGACGACACGCTTCACATCTCCATTCCTTCCTCCACGAAGGAAGGCTGTTATAAGCTTGTTCCCGTCTATGAAGAGAACGGAGAATATGTGGAAGCTCGAACGATGGTAGGTACGCCGAACTATCTGACTTGCAAAATTTCCGCAAACGAGACTGTCGTCACATCCCCTTCCGACCTCCGCAGTCGGTTGGAAATCACTCATGTAGATTTCCCAAGCGTGTTGTACAAGAACGAAAGTCCCCAATTCAGCTACACCATTGAGAACAAAGGTGAGGAATATTCAGGCAGGCTTTTCATCTGCTTGTATGATGAGCGTGTGCCAGCCTTGAACTATAACATCTGCATCCATGGCCTGTCGATTGAGAAGAGTGACGAGCAGACCCACCGATTTGTGCGTCGGAGTGTGGAAAAGATTCCTATAGGCGGCACCTACCACCTGCGCATCATGCACGACATAGACTTGCTGACCGACTCGATGGTGGTGATATGGGATGACAGCCTGACTGACATCACAATCTACGAAGACGCAAGCGGGATAGGAACAATCACTGAAGATGCTGTTTCAGGTGAGTGCCATTATTTCGACCTTTCGGGTCGCTTGATATCCAGCCCCGCCCTACTCCGCGAAAATTCCATATACATAGAGGTGGATGCCCAAGGCAGAGCTAAAAAACAGCTGAAGCAAAATAAGTGAATTCTCAGCAGACAAACACATTTTGAAATGCTATGATCATTTCACTCAAAGAAATCGGCCATGGAACATTCCCCGAGAGGAAGTTCCAATGGCCGAAATTATGAAAAAACATTATTTATTATCCAGGTTGTTTCACAACAACCTTTTGTCATTGATCAAAAGTTGAGCGACTCACTGACCGACTCATTGCACTGCACACATCGAATGGCAGTAGCAAACATGTCGGCAATGGATATTTGCTTCACCTTTGCACATTTCTGAGAATATGGTATGGAGTCAGTGAAGACGATTTCCTGAAGTGCGCTGTTCTGCACGCGGTCACTTGCCGGATCGCTCATCACGCAATGGCTTGCCACCGCCCTAACACTCTTGGCGCCGGCATTCAGCATCTCGTCAGCAGCTTTTGTTATTGTTCCTGCTGTATCGACAATATCATCCACAAGTACCACATTCTTATCTTTGACATCACCGATAATCTGGATTGAGCTCACCACATTTGCCCTAGCCCGGGTCTTGTGACAGAGAACAAGTGGACATCCCAATTTCTTTGAATAGAGCGCTCCACGCTTAGCTCCTCCAGCGTCAGGCGTGGCGATGACGAGGTCATCGAGATTCAGAGAATTGATATAGTCCATCAAAACGAGCGAACCATAAAGGTGGTCAACCGGCACATCAAAGAAACCTTGTATTTGGTCGGCATGGAGATCCATAGTCATCAGTCGGTCGATACCTGCCACTCCGAGCATATCCGCCACGAGTTTAGCACCGATAGCCGTTCTCGGCTTATCCTTTCGATCCTGTCTTGCCCATCCGAAATAAGGGATGACAGCGATGACGCTTCTTGCCGATGCTCTTTTAGCCGCATCCACCATCAGTAGCAGCTCCATGAGGTTGTCGCTGTTGGGGAAAGTGGACTGAATGAGATACACGTCGTTTCCTCGGATAGACTCCTCGAAGCTGACGGTAAACTCTCCATCGGCGAAATGCGTGATGATAAGATTGCCGAGCGGATAGTCAAGTTTCTGACAAATACGTTCAGCCAAATACCTTGATTTTGTGCCTGAAAACACCTTAAAAGGTCTCATTTGACTCATTTTGAAGAAGAAATTTAATATTGTGTGAGAAGTTAAATGCCACTTAAATAGTAAGGTAGCTTTAGAAAGGATCATCTCAAAATGTCAGCCGTCAACCGACCAATATCCTTATGCCTCATGAATTCGTCTGCAAAGTTACAAAATTAAAAGAACAAAGAAGAAAAAATCAAGAGATTTTAAGAAGATTATTCAAAAAACGGTGAATTGTGACATCTTTCTCATCTGCATGAAATGCCCTGTAGTCAGTTCTCGCTTTTCAGGAGTTTTTTAAATTCATCAGGCACGGGCGTTTCGAACTTCATGATTTCCTTCGTGACAGGATGATAGAAATTGAGTCGGAATGCATGGAGGCAAAGGCGCTTGGCAGGACTTTCGTCAGCTCCATATTTATCATCTCCGAGCACGGGATGTCCCAGTTCTTTCATGTGCACACGGATTTGATTGGTCCTTCCCGTTTCGAGTTTGAGTTCCATGAGTGAGAAGCCGGTTTTCCGCTGAATGGTTTTATAGTGTGTGACGGCATACTTGCCACCATTGTTGATGGGACTGGAGAACACCACATACTGCTTATCGTCGGAAAGCCAAGAAGTGACCGTTCCGTTGTCCTTCTCCACCTCCCCCTGCACAAGCGCCACATATCTGCGGTCGGTGATGATTTCGTGCCAGTGGTTAATGAACTCCTGCTGGATATCCCTCCTTTTGGCAAAAAGCATCAAACCTGACGTTCCACGGTCAAGCCTATGTACGGTGTGTACCGAAAAGCGCTTATTTCGACGTTTGACATATTCATCAAGGATAGACTTGACAGACAGCTCCCTTGTACCTGGCATTGGTACGGAAACGATTCCCGCCTCTTTTCTGACCACGAGCAGGAATGCATCCTCATATACTAGTTCCACATATTTGCTTTTCAGTTCATGCGGGTTTCCTTTCTGTGCTATCTGCACCAGTTGCCCCGGACGTAGAGGGGTATCGAACTGTGTGGTGATGACTTTATCGACATACACCATTTTCATCGAAAGGAGCTTTTTAGCCTTAGTCCTTGTATTTCCCGGGACAAAAGTCATGAGAAACTCAAGCAACTGGCAAGGTTTGGTCACTTTGTAGTCGGTGTATTTATTCGACAATAGCTTGTTGTAATAATCTTTTGAAGACATAAAGTTCTTGACTATAATAAGTTGACAAAAAGAACAGAACCGGCTCAGACGATATTCTCATTTCGTCTTGTGAGCAACACCACATTCTCCACATGCTGTGTATGAGGGAACATATCGACAGGCTGAATCTTATCCACCTTGTACTTTACGTCGAGTAATTGGAGGTCACGAGCCTGGGTGGCAGGATTGCAACTCACATAGACGATACGCTCAGGCTCAGCAAAAAGGATGGTATCAACCACATCCTTATGCATTCCAGCCCTTGGTGGGTCAGTGATGATGACATCGGGGCGTCCATGTTGCTCTATAAACTGCTGATTGAGTATATCCTTCATATCGCCTGCATAGAACAAGGTGTTGTCGATATTGTTGATTTGGGAGTTGACCTTCGCGTCTTCAATGGCATCTTCCACATATTCAATCCCGATGACCTGACGAGCCTTTCCCGCCACAAAATTAGCAATGGTTCCTGTGCCAGTGTAGAGGTCATAGACCAGTTCATCTCCAGTGAGTGCGGCAAACTCGCGTGCCACCTTATAGAGGTTATAAGCCTGCTCTGTGTTGGTTTGGTAGAAAGATTTCGGTCCGACCTTGAACTTCAGTCCCTCCATCAGTTCAAAGATATGGTCGTTTCCTTTATAGACATGGATTTCCTGGTCTGCAAAAGTATCGTTGCACTTGTGGTTGTCAACATAAAGCAAAGATGTGATTTGAGGGAAATTCTGCTTCAGATGCTCCATAAGTGCCATAGCCTGTCTGTGTTCATCATCGTTCTCGATTCTGAACTGCACAAGTAGCATGAGTTCTCCGCTGTTGGAATTTCTAATCATGATGCTCCTGAGCAGCCCCTGATTGAGGCGCAGGTCATAGAAAACGAGTCCATTATCCAAAGCATAGTTCCTAATCTCATTACGGATTTGGTTGTTCACATCGTCCATGAGACTGCATTTCTGGATATCAAGAATCTTGTCGAATGCACCGGTGATGTGGAATCCCAGGGCGTTCATATTGTCGTAAGTGACATCCTGCCTCACCTCTTCATCAGTGAGCCACCGCTTGTTGGAGAAACCGAATTCCAGTTTGTTCCGATATTCATATATTTTCTCGCTCCCGATAATCGGAGAGATTTCCGGTAGCTGAATTTTTCCAATTCTCGTAAGGTTATCGAATACCTGCTGCTGCTTGGCTTTCAGCTGTTCCTCATATTTGAGGCACTGCCACTTGCATCCCCCGCAAACGCCGAAATGTGGACACACCGGCTCTTGCCTCAAAGGAGAGAGTACATGGATATTAGTGGCCACAGCCTCCATGAAGCTGTGTTTTTTCTTCGTGACTTTGAGGTCGCACACATCACCCGGCACGACAAAAGGCACGAACACAACCCTGTCGTCAATCCTTGCAATAGCTTTACCCTCAGCTGCCACCGCCTGTATGGTGACATTCTCAAAAACCGGCAATTGTTTCTTTTTCCTCATAATCCGTTATTAATCGCAATCAAAAAATATCAACTCTTAGTCACCACCGTCTCCTCATCGTTCTCTTCCAATTTTGCCGTGGCATAGAGATATGCATGAGGAAGGTATCTGCAGAGCATGAACACCGACATGACCAACGATGAGATGAAAAGGCTCCCAATAGTGATAACAGAGAAATAGGCCGGAATATCGACCGCATCTCCCTGCATTCGGCTGAGCGTTGCCGAATGCTGCATGAGTGAGAGCACATAAGCAGGCGCCATGACGAACAGAGCCGCAATCAGAATCAGAATGACGACGAGCATCTCAAGCGCAAACACCCTTCCCCATTTTTTCCATCCGAGCACGTATCCTCGTTTGAGGTCTGTAAATATTCCATTCCGTTCCAACATCATGACGCTGATAGCCATATAGAGCGGTACTGTGACAGCAACAAAAAGGAGAACAGCCCCAGCCCCCACAGCGATGTGGGTGATGGAGAAACCTCCTTGCACCATACTGGCATTCTCATTCGGACCAATCCATTGGATCAGAAGTGAGGCAAGGAGATAGAGGCAGACCGCCACAATCACGAAAATCGCACTGACAATCAGGGCTATGATGACATTGTTAAAGAATCGCTTATTATAGAGATACTTATATCCCACGCTATAGACATTGAGTCCTTCGATATTCACATCGACACATCGATAGACGAATGCCGCGACGAAGGCAACCGCCACAGTCATTGCCACCGTGGCAAAGACTTTGAACAGCAAAGTCTGTCCGATGGAGTATTCGAGCGAAGCGTCGCATCGTACGTACACGACAATTGTGGTGAAGAGAGCCAGAATGCAGATGACCGGCAGAGCCAGTTTCATAATTTGAAGAAACCTGTTTGAAAGGAAACTGATTCCGATTGAGAGGCATTTTCCGATGCTCCTGGTTTGGTAGAACGGTTCATTCCAAGCAGATTTGTTGTTATCTTGATTATCCATTATAATAATATGGGTTGAGCGTTATGTCAAGAAAAACGATTGATGTTGGAGACGAAAAGCGATTATCATCTCATTTTTTTTGCAAATGTAGCCAAAAAAGGATATTTTTGCAATGAGTTTGGTCAAATAAACACTCAAAGTACGTATTTTTTAGAAAAATTAAACAGTAATGTTGCAAATAGACAATGTTCGTTGGGGATTCATCGGCTGCGGTGAGGCGACAGAGAAGAAAAGCGGTCCCGCCTTTTCGGTTGTAGATGGTTCGAGGGTAGTTGCAGTGATGAGCCGCAATGAAGAAAAAGCCTCCTCTTACGCCCGTCGTCACGGTATAGACCGCTATTACACCGATGCCCAGTCACTGGTGTCTGACCCCGAAGTGAACGCTGTCTATATCGCCACTCCACCTTCATCACACGCCACCTTCGCCATCATGTCGATGATGGCAGGAAAGCCCGCCTATATCGAAAAGCCGATGGCCGCCAGCTATGAGGAGTGTCTGCGAATCAACCGCATCAGCAAAAGCACAGACGTACCGTGTTTTGTGGCTTATTACCGCCGATACCTTCCCTATTTCGGCCGAGTGAGAGAAATTGTGCGCAACGGCGAGATTGGCAAAGTGCTGTCGGTTCAGATCCGTTTCGCCGTTCCACCCCGCGAGTTGGACTACAACACAAAAAACCTTCCTTGGCGCCTTCAGCCCGACATAGCCGGCGGTGGTGGCTATTTTTACGACCTATCCCCTCATCAGATCGACTTGCTTCAATACATCCTGGGTTCCCACATCATTGAGGCAGAGGGTTTCCACAGCAATATGGGAGGATTGTACAAAGTGGAAGACACCATCAATGCCTGCTTCAAGTTTGACAACGGCGTGACAGGCTCAGCCAGTTGGTGTTTCGTGTCGTACGAGTCGGCCCGTTCTGACATGATTGAGATTGTTGGCGACCAGGGCACCATCAGTTTTTCTGTTTTTGAGTACACACCAATAGTACTCGACAACAAAGATGGCCACAAGGAAATAGTGGTGGTGAACCCATCATACGTTCAGTTGCCTTTAATAGAGAATGTGGTTCATCACCTTCAGGGCAAAGCAGTCTGTGAATGCAACAACATCAGTGCCACCTCCGTGAACTGGGTGATGGACAAGATTTTAGGCAAGTTTAAGCTACAATAACACTTTAAAACAGACTGGCCATTAGGACGAACTGACCGCACTTTGAGTTAATGTAGCATCTCTGATATTTTGGAATAAGTTTTCCTCAGCGCAATAGATGGTAGAGAGAGGAAAAGTCTCTGTTTGAACGTGAAATTTATCCCACATTCTTTCATATCCGCCAAAATATCCTTATAGAACTGGCTGTTTTGCCACACCCGTCTTGGCTGGCACAGCGTAACAGCAAAAAGGTTTGTGAGCCTGTCCTCAATCATTTCCGGCATATACATCTTATGCAAATGGGCAGGCACATATTTTTTTCTGAATTCATTGAGTTTGTATGCATAGTCAGCCGTCCAGAAAAAAGAAGACGCTGTGTGTTCCTCACCTTTGTTATAGACAGAATGGTTAACCACCTTAACCGGCATGTCGGTCTTGAATATGATGTTGAGCCAGAAGATGTAATCTTCTCCGTTGTAGATTTCCCTCGGCACATCAAAAGCCTGATATGTGACAATATCCCTCCTGTAGAGGCTTCCCCACGGTACTCCGATAGTTCCATCCGCCCTTACAGCCAACTTTCTGAACTCATGGAGTTCCACCACAGACCTTTCATCCACAAAAACAGTGAATCCGTTACCAAAAACAATGTCGGTGGAATCATCTGCCATTTCCGCCAAATCCTTGAGTGCGTTGACGGGGAGAGTGTCGTCAGAATCAACAAAAGCAATCCACACGCCTGTAGCCTCCTTCACCCCATTCCATCTGGCCATAGATCGTCCAAGATTTTCTTGATGGATGACCTTCACCCTTTTATCTTTTTCGGCAAAGTCATCTGCTATTCCCCCACTAACGTCCTTGCTACCATCATTGACCACAATGACCTCAATGTCGCTGAATGACTGGTTGAGCACACTCTTGACACACTCTTTGAGCGTGTCGTCGGAATTATATACCGGAATGATGACAGAGATGAATGGCATAGGCAAAAAAATATGGCAGTCAAACAAAAGTCAGGTCGGCTTATTTCTCAGCCAAACCAGCCTCAATCCAGCTTTCTGCGAGTTTAGCACAGTCCTGGCGAGCCGTATCCTCATCAACCTCATACATGTCAGTGATGACGGTCACCATATCGTCGATGGAGAATTCCTTTCCCACCAGTGCGTTCCACACGTCAGCAGCCGACTCATTGAGGGTGATTACTTTCGTGAAATTGATGTTGTCGAGTCCGTGCGCCACTACGATGTTTTCTCCGCAGATGTTGCGCACTTCAAAGTCCTTTTTAATATGCATAATAAAAAAAATTTCTATAAACGTTTATTTTCTTTTCCATCTCTTGGGCAACTCATGCCGGAAAACAAGCCGAAAAGCAGCAAGTTGGTATCTTCTCATGAAAAGCGTGTGTGTCCAGTACCAAGAATAGACTTTCCACCTTTTAGACTTTTGAAGATTCCACAACTTTCCTTTCCTTATCACCTTTCCACAAAGCGCCCGGACATCTTTCAATTTGCAATGTTCGGTTCCTTTCGGATTGCCGTCGCCTCTGAGGGTGACATCAGCCTGAGGATCATCACACAGACCTTTGACATTCTTTCCGTCGAGTGTGATGCGGTCGATACGATGGAGCACAAAATGTCCTTTTTCTATTTCGGCAAGCACGACATCCCCTTTTTTGAATGCCCGTGCCTTAGAGAGAATACCCACATCCCTTTCTGTCTCAAGAAAAGGTCTCATACTGACCCCTTTAAGTGGTATTTCCGCCGTCTTTCCCTGCTCCACATATTCCAGAACGAGTGGCAAGAAGACTTCGTTTTTCAGCTGAAGTACCCGTTTTCCGTTATGTCCTTTTTCTTCAGCCATTCTTTTCGTCTTGCTTGACCCTGATGGTGTTGAAAGAGAGCTTAACCGCATCTTCGTCCGGCAGGTTCTCAAGTAGATAAGCCGGCACAGTCTCAATGATTTTCGCCACAGTATCGCAAATACCAGAATAGATTCTCCTGTCCCATTTCATGACAGAGCAACTTGGGAGGATAGAAGCGAATGCCTCGACCACAGATTCCCTCCTGATTTTGTTGTAAGGTGCCTGCTTCAATTGTGTGAAAGCACCAATTGGCGCCTGCACATTCCTGTAACAAGGTGTCTTGCCGCTCCAAGGCGACCCAAAGATGACTGGCACTCCATCCACTATTCTGACTACAGGGTTGTCGTCGTTCATCAAGTCGGTTCCTGGAATATATTTTAGCCAATTGCCCGTATGCGTGCTCTTTCCTGTTCCGCTGACTCCGAGGAAAGGATATCCATATCCGTTTTCGCGAACCACTGAGGCATGGATAAGTACGGTTTCCTTATCAGCCGCAGCAAACGCCATGGTCATCATCAAGGCATTGTTGATTCCGAATTTTCTCATATAGAAATCTCCGTTGAGCGCAATTCTGACCTTGGAGAAATCAGGGGAAGCATCTAGCAGACAGCACTGTTCCTTGAGATAGTTGCTCATGTGGATTTCGTACGACCCATCCTCACGGATATAGACTCCATTATTGTTGCCCACAGATTCAAACTGTCCGACTTCTTTTCCTCTCACTTCTGGGCGAAAACTGTCGTCAACATAGAGTTCGAAAAGCAGCGGCACATCCGTCACTTCTGTTTCGAAAGGCTCACTTGACTTGATAAGCCGCTCGTCGTTAATTCCTCCGTCTTTGAAAATCACTCTGTAGTAGTGTCCTGCAACCTTGTACTGCTTAATCATATCTTCAATCGATTGTTAAAAAAATCATCTTATCTAATCCTTCACTCACTTTTTGTCGCTTTCACCACAGCATTTTGCGGGAGTTTAAACGAGAACTTCTCTGGGTCGATGACAATCAGACTGCTATATCCCTCATCGAGATAGCGTTTTTTCAACTTATAGTAATTTTTGGCGATTTTTTTTCTTTTGTCAGCAAAGAAGATGGCAGTTGTTTCGTGTGCGAGTCCTAGTTGTCCCTCAAGATACTCACGCAGCTGCAGGCTGAACTCCGTGCGATGTGGCAGGAAATGCGTTTTTTTCTGAATCTGGAGGTTATGCACTGGAATGATGTCAGTGAGATAAACGGTTGAGTCATTGAAATTGGTTCCGACGCCGAATAAATAAACCACATCCTCCTCAGATACTGGAATTTCCTTCATTTTTTGTCTTTCCAGTTTTCGATACTGTCTGTCAACTTCCTTTTCGAGTGCTCTCTGTCTGGCTCTTGCTCTAATGGAGTCGTTGAGTTCTTTTTTTTCGCTTTTGGTCAGTTTCACCTTGGCAGCCTTTGCCTCAGTCTGTTCCTGTGCGTATGCTCCCAGATGGAAAGCGGCAAGCAAAAGCATCAAGAAAGAGAATCGTAATATTCTGGACATAAATTCAAATAGATTACTAAATTTCGTTTGAACATTTATTACCTTTAAAAGTACAAAATACCTTGCAAAGATACGACAAATAAATGAAGTATGAAAATAAATCTGACATTTGGCATAAGAATTTACGATTTATTAAAACATCAAAAGTGCAGCCAGAAAGATCTCCTTCATCATTCTGTGCCTGCTCCCCTCAAAGAGAGCGGAACGGAATCATTAAAAAAAGTTAATTCAGTCAAAACGGCGCATTTTTTACGTTGAAAAATATCAAAAAAACGGAAATTTTTTAGTAATTTTGCATGCTTTTTATGTAAGTTAAAGAATGAGACAGTTAAAGATTACCAAAAGTATCACGAACCGTGAGAGTCAGTCGCTTGACAAGTACCTTCAGGAAATCGGTCGTGAAGACTTAATTTCGGTAGAAGAAGAAGTAGAGTTAGCACGTAGAATCAGAGAAGGAGACCGCCGCGCATTAGAGAAGTTGACCCGTGCAAATTTGCGTTTCGTAGTTTCTGTAGCAAAACAGTACCAGAATCAGGGTTTAAGTTTGCCCGACCTCATCAACGAGGGAAATCTGGGCCTCATCAAGGCCGCTGAGAAATTTGACGAGACCCGCGGATTCAAGTTCATCAGTTATGCGGTATGGTGGATACGTCAGTCCATTCTTCAGGCTTTGGCCGAACAGTCTCGAATCGTTCGTCTTCCGTTGAACCAGGTCGGTTCGTTGAACAAGATCAGCAAAGCGCTGAACAAGTTTGAGCAGGAGAACGAACGTCGTCCATCAGCAGATGAGATAGCCGACCAGCTTGGCATTCCTGTTGACAAGATTGCCGACACGATGAAGCAGCAAGGCCGTCACATCAGTGTTGACGCCCCGTTTGTTGACGGTGAGGACAACAGCTTGTTGGACGTATTGGTGAACGACGATTCGCCGAGTGCAGACCGCACGTTGGTAAACGAATCGTTAGCCAAAGAGATTGACCGTGCCTTGGACACGCTTTCCTCGCGTGAGAAGAGCATCATCTGCATGTTTTTCGGCATCGGTGGGCAGGAGAAGACCCTTGAGGAGATTGGCGACGAATTCAACCTCACCCGTGAGCGCGTACGTCAGATTAAAGAGAAGGCCATCCGCAGGCTTCGCGTAAGTTCTCGCAGCAAGCTTCTCAAAAGCTACCTTGGTTAACCCCACTTTTATTGGTTGAAGAAAAATTTAGAGGCTGTGCTTTGCGCAGCCTTTTTTATAAACTTTTACAAACAAAGAAAGAATGTTGAAAAAAGAACGTTACCGCCGCGTGATATCATATTTTGAATCCACAATGCCCGACGTATCGTCAGAGCTTGCATACACCACACCTTTTCAGTTGCTGGTAGCCGTGGTGCTATCGGCCCAGTGCACCGACAAGCGTGTGAACATGGTCACCCCCGCCCTATTTTCCGCTTTCCCCACTGCAGAATCCATGTCGGAATCGACAGAGGAGGAAATATTCAGTTATATCAAAAGCGTGAGTTACCCCAACAGCAAATCCAAGCATCTGCTTGGACTGTCAAAGATGCTGGTGTCGGAATATGGCGGTGAGGTTCCCGACACACTGGAGTCACTCACCCGCCTTCCAGGTGTAGGCAGAAAGACCGCCAACGTGATTCAGGCAGTATTATGGAACAAAGCCGCCTTTGCCGTCGATACTCACATTTTCCGCGTAAGCCACCGTCTGGGTCTCGTGAGCGATAAAGCGACCACCCCATACGCAGTAGAGCAGGAACTGACGAAAAACTTTCCTGACGAGCTGATTCCCCGCGCTCACCATTGGTTGTTGCTCCACGGCCGCTATGTTTGTCAGTCGCGCAAAGCAAAATGCAACGAATGTGGGTTGCAAGACGTCTGCAAAAGCTATGGCAAATTATAATTTTTATAAAAAAAGAGTTCAGTATTCCCTACTGTCATTTTTTTTGATTAAATTTGCATATTAAAAGCGAACTATTCTTTTTATATTAAAATAAACTCGAGATTATGAAGATTAATGACTACAATTTTGCCGGTAAGAAGGCAATCGTACGCGTGGACTTCAACGTGCCACTGGATGAGAACGGAAAGATTACAGACGACACCCGTATCCGTGGTGCGATGCCAACCCTGAAGAAGATTCTTGCAGAGGGTGGTTCCCTGATTATCATGTCGCACATGGGCAAACCAAAGGGCAAGGTGAATCCAAAGCTCTCGTTGAGCCAGATTGTTGACGCCGTGAGCGAGAAGCTTGGCGTGAAGGTTCAGTTTGCTCCTGACTGCGCCAAGGCAGCTGACCAGGCCGCAGCTCTGAAGCCAGGCGAGGCTTTGCTGCTTGAGAACCTCCGCTACTACCCAGAAGAGGAAGGCAAGCCAGTGGGCATCGACAAGGAAGACCCAGCATACGCAGATGCAAAGAAAGCGATGAAAGCCAGCCAGAAAGAGTTCGCCAAGACTTTGGCATCATACGCAGACTGCTATGTGAACGACGCCTTCGGTACCGCTCACCGTGCTCATGCTTCAACTGCTGTGATTGCTGACTACTTCGATGCTGACAACAAGATGCTCGGTCTGCTGATGGAAAAAGAGGTAAGCGCTGTTGACAACGTGCTTTCCAACATCAAGCGTCCGTTCGTAGCCATCATGGGTGGTTCGAAGGTATCTTCGAAGATCGGTATCATCGAAAACCTCCTCGGCAAGGTTGACAAGCTGATCCTTTGCGGTGGTATGACCTACACGTTCATGAAGGCTCATGGCGGCGAGATTGGCAACTCCATCGTTGAGCTGGACAAGCTTGACGTTGCTCTCGGCGTAGAGGAGCTTGCAAAGAAGAACGGCGTAGAACTCGTTCTTGGAACAGACTCCGTTGTAGCTGACAAGTTTGCCAACGATGCCAACCAGAAGATTTGTCCTTCAAACGCTATTCCAGAAGGTTGGGAAGGTTTGGACGTAGGTCCTGAGACCCGCAAGAAGTTTGCTGACGCCATCAAGGGTGCCAAGACTATCTTGTGGAACGGTCCTGCCGGAGTGTTTGAGTTCGACAACTTTACCGCAGGTAGCCGCGCTGTAGGTGAGGCCGTTGCTGAAGCAACAGCAGAAGGAGCCTTCTCGCTCGTAGGTGGTGGTGACTCCATCGCTTGTGTTCACAAGTTTGGTCTTGAGGACAAAGTGTCATACATCTCCACTGGTGGTGGTGCTTTGCTTGAGGCTATCGAAGGCAAGGTTCTCCCGGGCGTAGCCGCAGTTCAAGGCTAATCGTGCGCGAGACATGTGATTAAACTGAAACAGGAACGGCATGTCGTCAAATCAATGACATGCCGTTCTTTCTTTTTTACCACATCCCGACTTATCCTCATTGCAGGTTTTTCCACAAATCTGTATTTGCAGGATTATCAATGAATCCGAGTAAGACACAGAGAGTCAGAAAAGATGAACAGAAAACAGACAATTATCGCCCTTGCGTCGCTGGCTTTGGTGGTCGTATGCCTTTTTTTGTTTTTTAAAAAGGATCCAGTTCCCGAGACACCAATTGAGCGTCGCGTGTCAGCAAAATCATTAAAAATAGGAGTAATTCCCACGACAGAGTGTCTGCCCTTTCTTGTGGCGGACCGCCTCGGCCTAGCCGACTCTATGGGTCTGGACTTGCACGTGGAATTGTTCCATTCGTGCATGGATGCCGACACCGCCTTTCTCCGCCACCGCATAGACGGCATAACGACCGACATGGTGAAATTAGGGATTTGGGGCAGCCATGGCGAGCCAGTTGTCGGCGTGATGGGCGGCACATGGCATTTGGCGGCTTTGACCACCCGTCAGTCGCGCATCAGCTCCCCCTCCAACCTGAAAGAGAAAATTGTGGCTATCACGCGTAATTCGTGCCTTGACATGTATGCCGATCTGATGATGGGAAAAGCCAATCTGGAGAGTGTGGACCTGAACAAACCTCAGATCAACGACTTGCGCATCCGCTACCGGATGGTAGAGCAAAACGAGTTGGATGGAGCAATCCTTCCGCCGCCTTGGTCAGAGATGTGCTTGCGCAAAGGTTGTCGCCTCATTTCCGACTACAGCGAGCTGGACGGCATGAGCAACAACTTTGCTTTGGTATTCAATGACTCGTTGCTATCCAGACGTAAAGCAGACGTAAAAAAACTCATCAAAGTCTATAACAGTTCTGTGGACTATATCAAACGTCATAAGATTTTCAAGTCGCAATATTTCTTCTCGTTGTTAGGCATAGACACCTATACCCCTCCACAGCTCTTGTGCACCGAACGTCTCACCCATGCAGTTCCCCTTTCAGAGGAATCTCTTGAGGCTGGCCTTGCATGGTCGAGAAGTCGCGACTTGGTTGGTAAAGAACGCACCGACAGCCTGTTGAGCACTGAATATCTCACAAGCAAATAGATTTCTTTTTGAGGAGGGCATCCATTTCAGAAATCTGCCTCCGCAGCAAAAACCAATCAGTCACACAACCAGTCCTTTCTGCCACCATCCCCATTTTGATGGCATGATTTTTGCAGAAAGAAAAGAAAAAGAAGTTAAAGAGAAGCAGCATGAGCATACCATTCAAAACCACCGACCTCCAGGACATCTTTTCAAAACTCCGCACACAAATTGCCTCCACAGGCAGTTATGAGCTAGAGAATGAGTTGATGAGCCTTCGTGAAACCTATTCCACCATGCTTCATTACATGGTGAAAGGCGTGGACGATCCAGATGCAGGCAACATATACCGCAACCTGGTGCGCAAAAGCCATGTAATCGGTCAGCGTGCCCAGCGTTTGCAACGCTTGAAAGAACATCCAGGCGAGAAATACAGCTTGATGCAGAAAAGCCTGTCTTCTTCTCTCTCACTTCAGTCGCTCCACAGCTCACTTGCGAAATGCTGTGCCACCCTTCATGACTTGCAATCGAATCCTAATCCACGTAAAAGCATTCAAGACCACGAGACCCTCCGCCTGAGCGAAGAGCGTCAATCCCAGCTACTGACCTTGTTTAATTGGGTATGGACAAGCGACATGTGGCACAGCAGCGACTATGAAGAAACAAAGTCGATGCTTACATCGGAGACACTTGGAAGCTATGAGAAAAGCCTGCTGGTGAGTGCGTTGACCTTGAGTCTGACGGAGATGTTCGACGATAAGAAATTGATGCTGCTTTTCGATTCCTACGACAGAGAGGACGCCAATGTGCGAATGCGCGCCGTTGTCGGCATCGTTCTGATTCTCCGTCTTTATGACAGCTATATCGACATCTTCCCCAGCGTGAAATCCCGCCTCTCGCTCCTCTATGACAACGAGCGGTTTGTGGAGGACACTTATATGGTGATGATGCAGTTGCAATACAGTAAGCTGACCGACCAGGTGAGCGACAAGATGCGCAACGACATCATCCCCACCCTCATCCAGAGCGGCAAGTTCAAGAAGACGCAATACGGATTGCAAGAGATTGATGACTACATGACCCAAAACGGTGAGAATCCAGAATGGCACAAAGGTTCTAAAGACGATGCCGCACAGCAGAAGATTCAAGAGATGGCAGAGCTTCAGATGGAAGGCGCCGACGTCTATATGAGCACATTTGTCCACATGAAAAACGGTCCGTTTTTCCATGAAACAGGCAACTGGCTGATGCCGTTTTCCGTTGATCATCCCTCCATCATGCAAGTGCTCCGCAAGCTCGACCCTTCCTCCAATATCTTCGGCATGTTCCTGCTCCTACTTGAGCACGCCCCCTTCTGCAACAACGACAAATATTCATTCGCCTTCATGATGGACAACATCGGAAAGAGTGGTCAGGAGATGATCATCCAGAATCTTTCGGGCGGAATGTCGGCCTCAGAAATGCAGGAGCAGATGGAAGACATGAAAAAAGGAAAAGTCAAGGACAGCGATTTGAGCCGTCAATACATCCACGACCTTTATCGCTTCTTCGTGGCCTACCCTTTTCACCATCAGTTTGAGAATCCGTTCGACAAAACGCTCCCTGCCTTCCACCCCCTTCCAACCAAGAAACTGCACCCGCTGCTTCAACACAAAGAACGTTTACAATGGCTGGGTGAGTTTTTCATGCGCAAAGAGCAGTATGCCGACGCCACATCTTTATTCCTCTCCTTATCACCACAAGAACGAGAGGATGACGCCCCAATCTGGCAAAAAATCGGATTTTGCCAGCAGAAGTCGGGTGACATGGAATCAGCACTTGAAAGCTATACGACCGCCTATTCTCTAGCTCCCAATTCGCAATGGACATTGAAGCACCTTGCCCGCGTGTCGTACCAGCTCAACCGTTATTCCGAATCGGAAGTATATTACGACCTGCTGCTTTCCGATGACGAAAACAACCTGACTTACCTCAAGCGAAAGGCAGACTGCATGACGAAAGACAATCGCTATGCTGACGCCATCCCGCTTTTATACAAAATCTATTATCTTGACGAAGACTCCCCTGAAGTACAGGAAGAGTTGGGCTTATGCCATCTGATGACGGGCAACACGGAGAAATCGAAGGAATTCTATTCCCGGCTGTCATCTTCACATCCTGATAATGGGAAGTACATGATGAACCTGGCCAATGTGTTTTACATAGAGAAAGACTTGGAGACCGCATACCATCATTACCGTATCGCCTACGCACTGATTCGGAAAGAATCCAATGGCGCGCGACAGTTTAAGCGCATGTTTGTGGATTCAGCCAAGCAACTCAAACCACTCGGCATCGATGTCAGCAAATTTCAGATGATGTACGACGCAGTGTGTCTTGACACCACTCCATAGTTCCTTTCCTTCAAGCCAGCTTAATTTACCACACAGTCTTCACCTCAATATTAACGAATCCAACAGCCTCACATTCCCATGCAGAGTTCCCTCCTACCCATCCAACGATTGTACAGCCTTCTCACCCAAGAATATGAAAGTGAGAAAGAAGCCTATCGCGAGCAGACGGAAAAGATGGGCATCGGCCGTAAGGTGAAACGCGGCATCTGCTGGTATCCCATCAGGGTGGGTCGCAGCTATTACAATTCCCTAAACCAGTTGGTGGTTGAAATAGAGCAACGGGAACCTCAAGACATAGAGCACAATTTCGAATACGGACGTCCCGTAGTGTTTTTCACTCCTGCAAGTGGTAAAGAAGGAGAGCAAAAGAAAATCAGATATTTCAATTCCAGCTGCACCATTTCCTATGTTGATGGCAACCGTATGGTTGTGGTCATTCCCTCATCCCAGTTTTTTATTGACCTCCAGAGCAGTGATGACTTAGGAGTTCAGCTATATTTCGACGAGACGAGTTACCGAACCATGTTCCATGCTCTGGACGATGTGATGAAATCGAAGACAAACCGGCTTTCTCAGCTCCGCGACCTATTTGCCGGTCAGGGAATTCCCGGTCGTTTTACCTTTGGTCCACAATCTTTTCCCTGGCTCAACCAGACACAGGAAAAAGCTGTGAATGAAGTGCTGGCAGCAAAAGACGTGATGGTGGTTCATGGACCTCCCGGCACAGGAAAGACCACCACATTGGTAGAAGCCATCTACGAGACCTTGAAACGTGAGACCCAAGTAATGGTGTGTGCCCAGAGCAACATGGCCGTGGACTGGATCAGCGAGAAGCTGGTGGACCATGGCGTTCCGGTCCTCCGCATAGGTAATCCCACTCGCGTGAACGACAAAATGCTGTCATTCACCTATGAGCGGAAGTTTGAAGCCCATCCCGACTATCCTGACCTGTGGCGTATCCGCAAGACCATCCGTGAGCTTCGTGAACAAAAGAAGAAAGGCGAGAGTATCCATCAGAAGATCTCCCGTCTGCGTGACCGTGCCGCCGAGTTGGAGATGCGCATCAGCGGAAGCCTTTTTGATGAGTCGCGCGTGATCGCCTGCACATTGGTAGGCAGCGCCAGCAAGTTGCTGGTAGGGAAGAAATTCTCCACACTGTTTATTGACGAAGCCGCTCAAGCATTGGAACCCGCTTGCTGGATTGCCATCCGCCGCTGTCACCGCGTGGTGCTCGCCGGCGACCACCAGCAGCTGCCTCCCACCATCAAATGCTACGAAGCGATGAAAGGGGGGCTTGGCAAAACGCTGATGGAACGGATTGTGGAGAATGTACCTTCAGCCGTGACCTTGCTGACAGTTCAATACCGAATGAACGAGCTGATCATGCGATTCTCGTCAGATTGGTTCTATGACGGCAAAGTGACCGCCTCTCCTACCGTACGCAACCGATCAATTTTGGACTATGACCGCCCAATGGTGTGGATTGACACGTCTGCACTTTCAGAGTCAAATGCCAATCCTGAGAATGATGAAGTCCGGGATTTCAAGGAATCCTTCGTTGGTGAGAGTTATGGTAGAATCAATAAGTCAGAAGCCGACCTGACCCTCCAGACTCTTCTCGACTACATTCAGAAAATTGGTAAGGAACGATTTCTGGAGGAGCGACTGGATGTGGGAATCATCAGTCCATATAAAGTTCAGACCCAGTATTTGCGCAGTCAAGTCCGCAAACGTGCTGATTTCAAACCCTACCGCCAGTTGATATCCGTCAACACAGTCGATGGTTTTCAAGGTCAGGAGCGGGACATCATCCTCATATCATTGGTCCGCAGCAACGAGCAAGGAAACATTGGTTTTCTGAACGATCTTCGCCGCATGAATGTGGCCATGACCCGTGCCCGCATGAAACTGATTATCATAGGCGATGCCGAAACGCTGTCGCACCACCCATTCTATAAAAAACTGTATGAAAAGACACTCCCCGTCCCTGTTGGGGACGAGGAGTAGCACTTCATTTCTTTAGGATTTCCCTTAGTCAGTTGGTTGTCTGAATATACATATTCAACACATATCACAGGATGTTGAATGGTTAGTCTGCGAAATATGCTCCCCATTCCACTAGATCCTGGCGTACATATCCCACTTTTCCCTTAATTCGGATTTTATACCATCCATTCACCTTACCGAGGCAATCAAAGAAGTTGTCCGGATAATCTGCATTACTGTCGGCCTCTGTCATTTGTGTGACCACAGCCGTTTTCACAGATGGCCCTTTGCGGATGTTGATGTTGCCCTTGACGCCATCTCTTCTACCGATAATTCCTTTGCCTTTTTCCGGTGTCCACACTTCCACACGGTGTCCTTTCTTCGGCACTTCTACTTCCCAATCCAGAGGATTGGCCACATAAGTGGTGGCTGTTTGTCTCACATAGTGTCCGACAATTGAACCATCGCTGGTAACCACAACTTTTGCACTGTCCTTCTGTGCATACAATGCTGTTACAGCAAACATAGCGAACAAAGCAAAAATCAATCTTTTCATAATCAGTTTAATTAAAAAGGTTAAAAACTTAATTTTCTACACATTATATAGTAAAAACTCATTCAGAAAAATGAGCTATGCGAGCAATATACTTACCAATTATATCAAATTCAATATTCACCTTCGTGCCTACTTCAATGGCATGAAAGTTTGTGTTGTCGTAGGTATAGGGAATGATATTCACCTGGAAGGAGTTGTCGGTAGGATTACAAACCGTGAGGCTCACTCCATTGACGGTCACAGATCCCTTATCCACGGTGATATAGCCTCTGCGAGCCATTTCCTTGTCGCATTCATATTGGAAAGTGAACGTGTAGCTTCCCTGCTGATCCTCCTTGGCAGTGCATACAGCAGTCTGATCCACATGTCCTTGAACGATGTGCCCATCGAGACGTCCATTCATCATCATAGACCTCTCCACATTGACTTTATCACCTACTTTGAGATCGCCAAGATTAGATCTGTCGAGCGTCTCCTTCATGGCTGTGACCACATAAGAGCCATTTTCAATTTTCACAACAGTGAGACAAACGCCATTATGAGCCACACTCTGATCAATTTTCAATTCATCCACAAACGAACACTTGAGCGTGAAATCCACATTCTCTCTATCTTTTTTTATTGCAACAATGGTTGCGAATTCTTCTACTATACCAGAAAACATAAGCAAAATATATTAGTTATTTGCAAAGATAACAATTTAATTTTAAAAATGAGGAATTAGGAATTAGGAATTTTATTATGGGAGTTATGGGAATGATGGGAGTTATGGGAATGAGGAGCAAGCGGACAGAGGGGCAGCAACACTGTTGCTGGGAATCCCTGCGGGATTACTCCTTTGTGAAGCTAAAGCCTCAGCCGTCGCAAACCGAGCTCCTATTCCGCTCGGTGGCTGACAGCTTTTCTTTGGACCGCGCAGCTGTTGCTGCTGGCGGCTTTTCTTTTTGGGGGATACAAACAAAGAAAGAGGTCAGCTTCCTGGACGGATGCTGACCTCTCCTGTTAAAAAAGGCGGCGACCTACTCTCCCGCATTGCGGTGCAGTACCATCGGCGCGCGCGGGCTTAACTTCTCTGTTCGGGATGGGAAGAGGTGGAACCCCGCGGCTATAGCCACCTGATATGCTTGCTTTCATCCTAAGGATTTTTTTCAATTTCCTATCCTAAGGACAATGTGAGGTTGA
>JAEEGI010007859.1_pt1 | contig 23756 bp, 15 predicted proteins | sample 8958751 | NCBI WGS metagenome assembly JAEEGI01 (sample SAMN16246545, study PRJNA631951) | gut metagenome | biome: gut microbiome; feature: rumen; material: KS-attached | host: Bos | place: Iran: Karaj | collected 2018-10 | reverse complement strand
GCCAGCATCATGCAGACCATCGGCTATGAACTTTGCGAAACAGTCGAAGATGCCGATGCCGTCTTTATGAACACCTGTTCGGTACGCGACAACGCCGAGCAGAAGATATATGGCCGGCTGCAGTTCTTCCAAAGCGTAAAGAACAAGCGAGCCAAAAGCCCGAGGGAAAGCAGCCAGCACAACCCGCTCATTGTGGGTGTACTGGGATGTATGGCCGAGCGTGTTCGTGATGGTCTCTTCGAACATGGTGCCGACCTCGTCGCCGGCCCTGACTCCTATCTGGACCTGCCCAATCTCGTGGCTGCTGCAGAAGCTGGCGAGAAGGCTGTCAATGTGCAACTGTCAACCACCGAGACCTACAAGGATATCATTCCAAGCCGTGTGGGCAACAGTCGCATCAGCGGATTCATCTCGATTATGCGCGGCTGCAACAACTTCTGCTCCTACTGCATCGTGCCCTACACCCGTGGTCGGGAACGTTCGCGCCAGGTCGATTCCATCCTCAACGAACTGCACGACCTCGAGCAGAAGGGTTTTAAGGAAGTGACTCTGCTTGGCCAAAACGTCAACAGCTATCGCTACTGCGATGCCCAGCGGCAACAAGGCATCGACTTTGCCGATCTCCTCGGCATCGTAGCCGATGCTGCACCTGGGATGCGCATACGCTTTTCTACCAGCAACCCTGAGGACATGAGCGATAAGATCCTGGAAACAATGGCTGCCCACAAGAACATCTGTCACCATCTGCACCTGCCCGTCCAGTCGGGCTCTTCGGCCGTACTCAAGAAGATGAACCGCAAGTACGACCGAGAGTGGTACCTCGATCGCATTGCTGCTGTCCGACGCATCATCCCCGACTGCGGACTCTCGACCGATGTCTTCTGCGGTTTCTGCGGCGAAACGCTCGATGACCATGCCCAGACGCTCAGCCTGATGCGAGAAGTCGGTTATGATTCAGCGTTCATGTTCAAATACAGCGAACGTCCCGGAACCTTTGCAGCACGTCATTATGCCGACGACGTCCCCGAGGAGGAAAAAATACGCCGTCTCAACGAGATTATCGCCTTGCAGAATGAACTCAGCCTCGAAAGCAATCGACGCGACATTGGCAAGACGTTCGAAGTGCTCGTCGAGGGCTATTCGAAGCGCAGTCGCGAACAGATGTGCGGCCGCTCGCAGCAGAACAAGATGATTGTCTTCCCAAAAGGCAATGCCAAACCCGGCGAGCTAGTAATGGTCCGAGTCACTGATGCTTCATCGGCTACCTTGCTCGGAGAAATAGTATAACTTTCTCCATCACGAATTATCGAATTAGAGAACATTTCTTGCCATCGCTCGACGGATGACCCCAATTCGATAATTCGCTAATTCGGGATAAAAGAAAAAACAGGCGCTACCCCAATCGGGATAGCGCCTGAACTTTGTCTTGAAAATTGTTCGTCATTCCCCTGACTGGGGAACAAGTAAGCAATTACTTGCCAGCGAGCTTGTCGCGGAGAGCTGCAAGAGCATCGATGTCACCAAGAGTAGTCTTCTCGATGGTTGGCATCGGAGTAGCAGCCTTCTCGGCAGCAGCAGCCTTGGCAGCTGCACGCTTCTCGGCGTTGGCCTTGCGCTGTTCAGCCTTCTGCTCGTCCTCGAAAATACGAGAGTGAGAGAGGATGATGCGACGATTGTCCTTCTTGAACTCAATTACCTTGAATTCAAGGGTCTCGCCCAACTTAGGCTGCGAGCCGTCCTGCTTCTGGAGGTGCTTGGGAGTAGCGAAGCCCTCAACACCCTCTTCGAGGCTGATGACTGCGCCCTTATCGATGAGCTCAGCGATGGTGCCATTGTGGATCGAACCAACGGTGTACTTCTCCTCGATAGCATTCCAAGGATTCTCCTCGAGCTGCTTGTGGCCGAGGCTGAGACGACGGTTCTCCTTGTCAATCTCGAGCACGCGAACAGAGATAGGAGCACCAATCTGGGTGAACTCAGAAGGATGCTTAACCTTCTTGGTCCAAGAGAGGTCGCTGATGTGAATCAGACCCTCAACGCCATCCTCGAGCTCAACAAATACACCGAAGTTGGTGAAGTTGCGAACCTTGGCCTCGTGATCGGAACCGATAGGATACTTCACTTCGATGCTTGCCCATGGATCCTCCTTCAGCTGCTTCAAGCCGAGCGACATCTTGCGCTCCTCGCGGCTGAGAGTAAGGATGACAGCCTCTACTTCGTCACCGACCTTAAGCAGATCGTTAGCTGAACGAACATGCTGGCTCCAGCTCATCTCAGAAACGTGGATCAGACCCTCAACGCCAGGTGCGATCTCAACGAATGCACCGTAGTCGGCCATCACAACAACCTTACCCTTCACCTTGTCACCAACCTTGAGGTCTGGATCAAGAGCATCCCATGGATGAGCAGTAAGCTGCTTCAGACCAAGGGCAATGCGCTTCTTCTCCTCATCGAAGTCGAGAATAACAACCTTGATCTTCTGGTCGAGCTGAACAACCTCCTTCGGATCGCTTACGCGGCCCCAACTGAGGTCTGTGATGTGGATGAGACCGTCCACGCCACCGAGGTCAACGAATACACCATAAGAGGTGATGTTCTTGACAGTACCCTCGATAATCTGGCCCTTCTGAAGCTGTGAAATAAGTTCCTTGCGCTTCTCTTCGAGCTCTGCCTCGATGAGCACCTTGTGGCTGACAACGACGTTGCGGTACTCCTGGTTGATCTTCACAACCTTGAATTCCATTGTCTTGTTGACGAATACGTCATAGTCACGGATTGGCTTGACATCAATCTGTGAACCGGGGAGGAATGCCTCGATGCCAAAGACATCAACAATCATGCCACCCTTGGTACGGCACTTCACGAAACCAGTAACAATCTCCTGGTTCTCGAGAGCCTCGTTAACACGGGCCCAAGATGTCGTAGCACGTGCCTTCTTGTGTGAGAGTACGAGCTGACCAGCACGATTCTCGGGAGAATCAATATAGACCTCCACCTCATCGCCGACCTTGAGGTCAGGATTGTAGCGGAACTCTGAAGCTGGGATCACGCCCTCGCTCTTGTAGCCAACGTTTACGATAACCTCACGCTTGTTGATAGCGGTTACAGTACCTTTGACTACTTCGTTAGCATTGATGCTGCTAAGGGTCTTGTCGTACTCAGCAGCCTGCTCTTCCTTACTTGCCGAGGTAAGGGTCTCGCCGTTCTCGTAAGCGTCCCAATCGAACTCTTCGATAGCGGTGTTCTTTAAATTGTTAGACATATAAAAAATTTCGTTAGGCCTGCCCTTTAGTGGGCAAAAGCGGCGCAAAGATACGAAAAATAAAATAGATAATCACAATTAATAATTAACAATTAACAATTGTGCAGAAAAAAGAAGACCGAAATGGCAAATTTGTCACTTCGGTCTTTCATTTCAGAGTTATTCATCTGCCTCGAAGGGCAAAGATTCTCAACGATTTACTCGAATATCAGATGGCTGCCATCAACGGTGAAGTGGAAGTAGAAATCCTCCATATCAACCGGGCTGATGCCGATGTAGTCCTGATAGTAGGTATTGCCATCGTTGCCCACCATGACACACCTTACGTCGGCTGTGCCGTCACCGGTATTGGTTACCGAAACGGTTACCATTGCCTCATCCATGGCTGCGAGCCATGCGGCCCAATCAACCTGACCGCCACTTGGGATGCAAGCCGCATAGCTGTCGCCCCAACCGTAGTTGTCGGCACGGACAACGGCGTATTCGGTGGCATCCAGACGGGTGAGAACTACACAGAAGTTGTTCCAGTTGGCAACTCCGTTGGTGAAGTTCTTGAAGCGCTGTGTGTAAGTGCGACCCGCAGGCACGTTGACAAACTCGGAATGTGCACCCCAGAAGGCTGTCGAGTTGTCCTCCTCGCCAATGACATTGTCGAACTCGATGTGGCTGCCATCCACGGTGAAGTGGAAGTAGAAGTCCTCGGGATCAACACCGCCGATGCCAATGTAGTCCTGATAGTAGGTGTTGCCATCGGTACCAAGCATGACGCACTTCACATCAGCTGTGCCATCGCCATTGTTGGTCACGAAAGTGGTTACCTTGGCACCATCCATAGCAGCGAGCCATGCACCCCAGTCAGCCTGTCCACCACTTGGGATACAAGAGCCATAGCCATCGCCCCAACCGTAGTTGTCAGCACGAACAACAGCATACTCACTGGCATCCAGACGGGTGAGAACTACACAGAAGTTGTTCCAGTTGGATATACCACTGGTGAAGTTGGTGAAGTTCGAAACGAAGGTCTCGTAAGGAGCAACCTTGACATACTCGGAATGAGCGCCCCAGAATGGTGTCGAGTTATCGGTGGCGCCGATGCTGGTATACATCTTGTCAACAACCTCAAACGTAGCATAGCCGATGACTGGCTGTGGGGCATTCTCGCCCTTGAAGGTCTTGTTATAGGCAGCCACAAGAGTCTTGATGCCCAAAGAAGAAAGTTCTGGAATTACCTCAATCGTAAGGTCCTCAGCAGAAACAGTCTTTGAAACTTGCTGCTCGAAATCGACCGTAGCAGTAATATTAGCCAAGAAATCAGCAAGTTCAGTACCCTGGAGCACCTTGCGAGGAACGCCATTCAGTTTCAACGAAAGTGGCAGCTTGTCCTCAGCAGAAGTGAAGCCTCCGATAGGCTCGATGTTCGACTGCAGGAAATTGATGCAGGATCCTTCGGGAACGAGGAAGGCACGAATCTTGTTATTTGACTCGTCAGCATTCAAATTCGGAAGAGCCGACTTGGCCTTGTAGGTCTTGGTGACTGTACCATTGGTGATCTTCACGACAAACGTACTGGGATCCGAACGGTCGATGGTGAGGGTAATACGTCCACCAAGTTTCTCAACACCAGCATCGGTATCACTACCGAAGGTGAGGTTGCTCTCTACGCAGTCGCGGTCGATGTAGTCGCCCCACTCGGAGTTGCCGCTGGGCTGGTTGTCATAACGAATGGCACCATATTCCTTGTAGTTGCCGGCGCCACGGTCCTCGTCGTTGCAAAGGATAAGTGCGAAGTTCTTGTAGGTGTTGGACGCGCTGGGGTTGATGTTCAGATTGAAAATTGCATTCCAGGTCTCGCCATCGGGAATCTGATAATACTTGGAGAATGCAGCCCACCAGCCCGTGGAGAAGTCTGGAGCACCAATCGTATATACATCCTCCTCCATGCCTTCGAGCTCTTCCTGCGGCTCGTTGGACTTGGAGTTGGCTATCGAGTCAGCACGTTCGGCAATCCAGTCGGGAGAATCGATGTTATAAAGGTCACCGCCCTCACAGCCCGTCAGCGCCAGTCCGAGAGCTGCGACGCCGAAGAGGGATGCTAATTTATTTAGATGTCTCATTTTCTTAAAATAAATAAGTGTCAGTTAATTCTTATTTGTTTAGAGGTCCACGACTGGATGAACAGTCCAACCTTTGCTTGAGAAGTAGGAAGCATTCGAAGTGCTGTTGTTAGCAGAGTTGCCTACAAGGTTCGGATTGTCATTAAGTGTGCCCTGGAAAATGGGCAGGTACTCATGACCTTCAACAAACGTGTCGTATGAGCTCTTCGAGCATCCGTCGTAGTTGACGGCATCCTTGGGGGTATAGCTGTAGGTGCCAGACTCATACTCAGCCTTGGTCCAGAAGTTGACGGCGGCATGCTGCTTGATCTGAGCCATGCGAGCAGCATCGTAGAAGAAGCCCCAGCGAATCAGATCAAGACCACGACCATATTCGCAGCCGAACTCCTTCGGGCGCTCCACGTTAGCAATCTGCTCAAAGAGCTTGTCCTTCGAACCGAAGTCGGCAAGATTGAGACCGGCGAGACCAGCACGGGCACGAACCTCGTTGATCCAATCGATAGCCTGCTGGTTAGGACCATTCACCTCGTTCTCGCACTCTGCAGCACGGAGAAGCACATCAGAATAGCGCATCATACGGAGGTTGATACCATCGTGCAGACCAGTAACCACCTTGTCATAAAGACCGGTGCGAAGGTTGGTCCACTTGGCAATCGGAAGACCACCAAAGTTATTGTTGGTCACGATGAATGCATCTGCCGTCATAGGCACAGTGAAGCAGACATTGCCATACTCAAAGCCCTCCCATTCGGGCTCGTAGGTGCCGATGGTCCAGTAGAGACGTGGATCGAGGCTGCCATTGGTGGTACGCTCTGCCTTGAAGAGGTTATAGAGCCAGGGAGAAGCCGAAAGGTCAGCCCATCCACCGAAGTCGCCGGGGCCGAAGTTACTCTCGATAGCAGAACCCTGGGTGGCATTGGCACTGGTGTTGACAGGAGTCCACTCGTCGTCGGTGCCCTGCGAGTCATGATCGAGGAACTGTACCTCGAAGAGGCTTTCCTCGTTGTTCTCGTAAGCGGGGCCTTCGCGGAAATTGTCACCGTAATTGGCCATCAGCTTATAACTGCCATAGCGCTTGCCGATAATGTCCTTCAGCACGGCAAGAGCATCAGCGTACTTGTGGCGCTGCATGAGGACACGAGCATAGTAGCCGGCAGCCGCACCACAGGTAGCGCGTCCCTTGGCCCACTCACCTCCCTGGTCACGCGATGGGAGAAGTGTCATAGCCTCCTGGAAGTCAGCCTCCACCTGGTCAAGAACACGATCGTACTGAGCGAATCCATCTGTTTCACCTTCCTGCACATTGGAGGCATAAAGACCGTCAAGTGTCGAATAGGCACCGAAATCGGTGATTAGTGCCGGGTTCTGATAGTAGTTCGCCAGGTTGAAATAAGCAAGGCCACGGAGGAAGAGCACCTGGCCCTTGATGCGCTTGTATTGGTCGGTAAGTGTACTGTTATCTTCCGGGCAACGCGAAAGGACATAGTTGGTAACGGTGATGGTATAGTACCAGTCGCGCCACGACCACTGACCGATTTCATCGGTGATAGGCTCGTTGAGGTCATCGAAAGGCATGTACCAGACCTGCGAGGAGTTCCATACCTCGTCACCACGGCACACATCGATATTGTAACCAACACGGGCGTAAGTGCCCTCCATGCGGATATGGTTATAGGCAGCAACCACGGCTTCCTCCAGATCGGCGGACGTGTTGCCCCAGGTACTGGTAGTCTGCTGGTTGGGATTGATCAGGTCGAGCTTGTCATCGCATGAAGTCATCACGCCGAGACCCAACAATAATGCAAAGGATATTCTATATAGTTTCATATTCTTCAGTTTTTCAATGTTTCGTCATGTTCTCGACTTAGAATGAGAAGAGGATACCGGCCATGAAGGTGCGTGGCGTTGGGAACGAACAGAAGTTGTAGCCCGGGGTGAAGGTGCCGCCAGCATAATCGACATTATAGCCATGATAGCCTGTGATGGTGTAGAGGTTCTGAGCCGAACCATAGATGCGTACACCAGAGACATAACCGCCAAACCACTTGTCGGGCAGGTTGACACCAAGTTCAACATTGGCAATCTTCCAATAGGCAGCATTCTGGATCTTGCGGTCGCTGAAGAGGTCGTTCCAGGCCAGCGAAGCATTGTTCGAAAGGTAGGTGCGAGGAACATCCGACACGTAGCTCGAACCTTCCCAACGGTTGGCATCCAGCATGCCCACCTCCTTGTTGCCATAACCATAGCAGGAGTTGAGGCTATTGTAGATGTCGTCAGATACGTGGTAATCGAGAGCTCCGAAAGTCGAAATGCTGAGATCGACGCGCTTGTACTCGAAATGAGCACTCAGACCGAAGTTGATCTTTGGCAGACCGCTGCCAAGCACTACCTGGTCGTCACCGTTGACGATGCCGTCACCATTCATATCCTTGTAGAGGCAGTCGCCGACGTTGGCTCCATCCTGGCGAGCCACAGCATTGTGCTCGTTGAGTTCCTCCTGGGTGCGGGCAATACCCTCATAGACCCAGCCGTAGAACTGGCCGATTTCATCACCCACGTAGGTAGCATAGGCACCACTGATAAACGCATCGGTACCGAAGCCAAGCGATGTTACCTTGTTCTTCAGGGTGCTCAAGTTGGCGCTGATATCATATTTGAAAGGATTATCGTGATTGCGATAGGTCAGCGAGAACTCGAGACCGCTGTTCTCCATCGAGGCAGCATTCATCGTCACGCTTGTGTTGGCAAAACCTCCACTGGCAGGAACGGGAACCGAATAAAGCAGGTCTTCGCTGACGTTCTTGTACCACTCGGCTGTGAACTCGATTCGGTTGTTGAACATGGCGATGTCAATACCGGCATTCGAAGTCTTCTTCTTCTCCCAGGCAATCTTCTCATTCACGAAGGTTGTGAGGGCCGAACCCAGCACGGGAACATTGCCAAAGCTGTAGGTCATATTCTTGCGCATCATGGTGGCCTGGAACTGGTACTCACCGATGTTCTCGTTACCAAGCACACCATAGCTGCCACGAAGCTTCAAGAGGTTGATGACATTCTTGCTCACCTTGAACCAGGGCTCGCGGTCGATACGCCAACCGAGAGAAACCGACGGGAAGGTCTCCCAGCGGATGTCCTTGGTCAGACGGGAGCTGCCGTCACGACGAACGATAGCCGAAATCAGGTAACGGCCGTCGAAGTCGTAATTCAAACGGGCAATGTAGGAAGCAAGGGCATGCTTGGCCTCGTCGGAGGAAGCATCACGCGTGGTGGCATTCTGAATCTGCAGGAAGTAAGGTTCTGCAAGGTTCACACCCCAGGCATTCAGATTATTCCAGTTCTCCTCTTCGAAGGTCTGGCCGACCACGAGGTTGACGTGATTGCGTCCGATGGTGCCGTCATAGGTCAACGTGTTCTCGATCAGCGCGTCGGATGCCATGCGTGCATTCTTAGTCAGACGCTCGTTGCTCTTGTCGAGATAGACACGGTTGCTCTGAATCCATGCCGAAACCCATGTCCTGTCGCGGGCATGCATTTTGCTATAGGAAAGGTTAATCTTATAATTCAGTTTGTGGTTCTTGCTCTCGACGCCAAACATGCCAAGGAGGTCAACGTCAGCCGAACCAGTGCCGACAATGCGATCGACGACTGTATTGCGGGTCAGCAGGTTGTTGACGAGCAAGGGGTTCGAAGCAGAGATATCACCATGTACTGTATCGTAGTAAACGCCGTAGCCATAGGCATCGTAGTTGAAGCTGCTGGCTGAACCAACCATATCGTCGAGCACCCAGGTAGAATTGTCATATGCCTTGATGGTGGGCTGCATCAACAGCGTTCCACGCAGCACGTTGGTCACATCGCCATAAAGCCCCTGCACATACTCCGAAGCGTTGGAAAGGCCCATGCCGTCCTGGTTGGAGTGCGAATAGGTGAGGCTGGTACGGAACTTGATGAACTTGGTATCCATCGAGTTGTTCACACGGGCAGTATAGCGCTCGTAGTTGGGGCCTGCTCCTTCGAGGGTACCCTTCTGGTTGTAGTAGTCAAGGCCCACATTATAGGTATTGTGGGCACCGCCACCGCTGAGGTTCACATTGTGGTTCTGACGAATACCCACCTTGAACACTTCATCAAACCAGTCAGTATTGGTAGCATCGCGGAACTTGTAGCTGCCGTCGCCCTGCATGCTGTAGCCGCCGGGGAGTGGAGTACCCGAGTTGGCAGCAGCCTGACCCAGATAATTGCTGTACTGGTCGGCATCCATTACGTCATAAACGCCCTTGCTGATCTGATCGACACCGAAGTAGCCCTTGTAATCGACCTTCAGAGGCTGGTCCTTCTTGCCGCCCTTGGTGGTGATGATCACCACGCCGTTGGCTGCACGCGAACCATAGATGGCACCTGCCGATGCGTCCTTGAGCACCTGGATGGTCTCGATGTCATTGGGCGAGAAATCGCGGATAGTGGTACCCATCGGCACACCATCGATGACATAGAGAGGAGCCGTGCTGCCGAACGAGCCGATACCACGGATGCGCACCGACGGATCTGCACCAGGCTGGCCATCGCTGGTGATCTGTACGCCAGCGACCTTACCCTCGAGCATGGTCGAGATATTCGAGTTGGAGGATTTCTTCATTTCATCCGCATTCACGATAGCAACCGAACCGGTCAGGTCGGCCTTCTTCTGTGTACCGTAACCTACGACAACGACCTGTTCAAGGATCTCGCTGTCGGAAGCCAGCTGGATGGTAGGAATCGTGGTGCGACCATTGACTTGCACCTCCTGATTCTGGAATCCCACATAGCTCACCTCGAGCGTAGCATTGGGATCAACGCTCAACTCAAAATTACCGTCAAGGTCGGTAATCGTGCCTGTGCCCGTGCCCTTCACCTTGATGGTAGCACCAGTGAGAGGCTCACCCATGTCGTCAACAACTTGGCCCGTAACAGTAATGTTAGGAGCCGGTGCCTCTAAGGCCATTGCCGGTGTAGGATGAATCGCTACGCCGCCCATGGTACTCAGACCAAGCATCAATAAGAATAGTTGCTTTTGCATTGTAACTTTAATTTAGTGTTAGTTATGAAATTGTGTTAATAGTTTGATATGCTATCATTCATACAAAAAACAACGCGATGCACAATCTAACGCATGAACATGGTACATGTTCAGCGTACAAATGGCAACGGACTCAAAAAAAACAATTGTCAGATGTGTGTGATAAGTTGTTAGTTGTAGATCCACGCTAAAAAAATGACTATCTTTTTATCCGAATGGTGATTCAAACAAAAATGTGTCAGAAATCATGCGCAAAGATATAGATTTTTTTTGAAACACTAACATTTTTTTTCAAAAAAAAGTACTTTTATATCAAAAAAAGGCACAAAAGGCACTATTTCGTCCCCAAAACAACAATAAATCACTCGGTAATTGGCAATAATTCAAAAATAATTTCTATCTTTGCATCGAAAAAAGAAGACATTTTCGTTTATGATATACACATTATTTCACGCACATTTTAAATAAATATCCACACGATGAAAACTAATTTTGCTTCCGTTGCCCTGTTAGCTCTTGGGGCAATGACCCTTGCCTCTTGTGGCAATCAGCCGACGACCCCAACCAGCGAATTGCTCGTCGAGGCCAATCAGCCAGGAGCTGAAATCAAGAACACCATGTATGGCATCTTCTTCGAGGACATCAACTATGCCGCCGATGGTGGTCTCTATGCCGAGATGATCAAGAACCGTTCGTTCGAATTTCCGCAGGCCTTGATGGGCTGGCAGGCCTTTGGCAAGGTCGAAGTGCGCAACGACGGCCCATTCAAGCGCAATCCGCATTATGTCCGCCTTTCTGATCCCGGTCATGTTCACAAGCGCACCGGCATCGAGAACGAGGGCTTCTTCGGCATTGCCACCAAGGCCGATGCCGTCTATCGCATCAGCCTCTGGGCTCGTTGCCCCAACGGTGGCAAGAGCACACTGCTCATTTGGCTTACCGACAACGACTCGATGGGCGAAACCCAGGAGACTGCTTCGGCCCGCATCGACGTCGAGGGCAAGGAGTGGAAGAAGTACACCACCGAAATCACCGCCAAGGTGACTGCCGACGACCTCGCATTCCGCATCTTCCTGCGTGGCTTTGACGAGAAGGAACCAATTGTGGTTACCGACCTCGAGCATATCTCGATGTTCCCGAAGGACACCTGGAAAGGACGCGAGAACGGCATGCGCAAGGATCTCGCACAGGCACTTTGCGACCTCAAGCCCGGTGTATTCCGCTTCCCAGGCGGTTGCATCGTCGAGGGCACCAACCTCGAGCAGCGCTACCAGTGGAAGAACTCGGTAGGTCCCGTCGAGAATCGTCCCATCAACGAGAACCGCTGGGAGAACACCTTCCCCTTCCGCCTTTATCCCGACTATCACCAGACTTATGGTCTCGGTTTCTTCGAGTTCTTCCAGCTTTGCGAGGACTTCGGTTGTGAACCATTACCTGTCATCAGCTGCGGTCTGGCCTGTCAGTTCCAGAACGAAATCAAGGACGAGGCCAAGGTACACGTTGCCCTCAAGGACCTGAAACCCTACATCCAGGACGCTCTTGATCTCGTGGAATTTGCCAATGGCGATGTCAACACCAAATGGGGCAAGGTTCGCGCCGAAATGGGCCATCCCGAACCCTTCAACCTCCACTACTTGGGTGTAGGCAACGAGCAATGGGACTACGATGAGGCTCATGGTGGCAACAATCCCGCCTTCACCTCCCGCCTGAAACTTTTCAGCGATGCCCTTCGTGCCGCTTATCCCGACCTCAAGCTCATCGGTACCACCGGTCCTAACTCCGAAGGTTGGGACTTCGACCTCCTGCAGCCTCGCATGAAGGAGCTCAAGGTCGATCTATACGATGAGCACTACTACCGCGACGAGGAGTGGTTCCTCAGCCACGGTCATCGCTACGACAACTACGATCGCGAGGGTCCCGCAGTCTTTGCCGGCGAATATGCCTGCCACGGCAAGGGCAAGAAGTGGAACCACTTCGAGACCTCACTCTACGAAGCTGCCCACATGACCGGCATCGAGCGTAATGCCGACATCGTTCACATGGCTACCTACGCTCCCCTCTTTGCCCACGTCAAGGGTTGGCAGTGGCGTCCCGACATGATCTGGTTCGATGGCCTCCGTTCGATGAAGTCCGTTTCCTACTACGTGCAGCAGCTCTATTGCCACTACAAGGGCACCAACGTCCTGCCCATCACGCTCGATGGTAAGGTTGCAGCCGGTGACCCCGACCAGAATAGGCTCTTTGCTTCGGCTGTCGTTGACAATGGTTCGGGCGAATACATCGTCAAGGTCGCCAACACGGGCAACCTCGACCAGACCATCGCCGTACGTTTCAATGGCCTCGATGGCATCAGCTCGGCCCGTCAGATCCTGCTCCAAAGCGATGATCTCGATGCCGACAACACCCTTGACGAACCCGAGAAGATTGTGCCCGTCGAGAGCAACATCACCGCCAAGGGAAATGTCCTCAACGTCACCCTAAAGGCCAAGACCTTCGCTGTCTTTATTGTCAAGAAATAAGTCTTTTTTCGGAGTACTCGGAATTATCGGATTATTCTGAGTATTCCGATTATTCTGAGCACCCCGATTTTTCAGAATACTCCGACTCCACCGACTACACATATTATAATATATAAATATGAAACACCTCCTAATCTTAGCACTCTCTGCTGCAGCGCTTCCCGCATTGGCCGATACCGTGCTGACCGATGCCGACCTCGTGGGTGTCTGGCACACCAAGAACTACAGTCAGCGCATCGTCTGCCACGACCCCTCGGTCTTCATGGACACCATCAATTTCGAGAAGACATCTCCTCGATACTACATCTATGGCTCTCACCTCGGAGCCGGTTATACCTCCCCTACCAGCAACTACCAGAACTGGACCGCCTTCGGCAATGGCGAGACCAGCAACTGCTCGCTCTTTGCTGACCTCAACGGCAATCGCGTCAACTTCTCCAATGCCTACAATACGCACGCCATCAAGAAAGTGAAGAACTATCAGGGCAACGAAGTGGATTTCGGAAACTTCAATGCCCACGACTGGCAGTACAAGGGCGACAACATCCAGGGCAACGAGTGGGCTCCCGATGTGATCTACAACCCCACGATGAAGAAGTGGCTGATGTACATGAGCATCAATGGCGACCATTGGGCCTCGGTCATCGTCTGCATGACTTCCGATTCGCCGCAAGGGCCGTGGATCTACCAGGGCCCCGTGGTCTTCTCCGGCTTCCAGGGCTCCTATGCCCACAATGGCTTCGACCGCACTCAGGACTACAAGCACACCGACCTCGAGATTGCCATCGGCGAACAGGCTTCGCTGCCGCAGCGCTACAACGTTTCGAGCAAATGGGGCGAATATTACCCCAACTGCATCGACCCCTGCGTCTTCTACGATGAGGAAGGCAAGCTCTGGATGAGCTACGGTTCCTGGTCAGGCGGTATCTTCATCATCAGGCTTGACCCGACGACAGGTCTGCGTGACTACACCATCACCTATCCCCTGCAGATCAACAACACTGATTCCTCCTCGACTACAGCTGATCGCAACATGACCTGCGACCCCTACTTCGGCAAGAAGATTGCGGGTGGTTACTATGTCTCGGGTGAGGCTTCCTACATCGAGCACATCGGCAACTACTACTACCTCTTCATGAGCTATGGTGGACTGGTTGCCAATGGTGGCTACCAGATACGCGTCTTCCGCAGCGACAAACCCGATGGCCCTTACAAGGACTGCTGTACGGCTGCCGGCCAGTCGGCCATCTACGACAAATACATCCTCAACTATGGCCGGAACATCGGTCGCTGCATCGGAGTGAAGATCCTGGCCAACTACCAGTGGGATCCCATGCCTACTGCCGAACTGGCTCAGGGCCACAACTCGGCCATCGTCGATCACGAAGGTCGTGCGCTGCTGGTCTATCACACCCGCTTCAACAACAATACCGAAGGACACCAAGTGCGCGTCCATCAGCTGTTCGTCAACGAGGATGGCTGGCTCGTCACAGCTCCCTACGAATTCAGTGGCGAAAAGGTCTCGACAGCCGACATCGCATCGAAGCAGCTCTATAATGCCGACGAGGTGGCTGGTGACTACCAGTTCATAGCCCATCCCTACAACCAGGACACCGACAACAAGGCCTTCGAATCGCCCGTCACCATCCACCTGAACAGCGATGGCACTGTCACAGGCCCATACACAGGTTCGTGGCAACTCGTCGATGGCACCAGCTACATCAACCTCTCCCTCAAGGGCAACCGTACAGGCAATACCCAAGTGGAGTTCAAGGGCGTGCTGACTCGTCAGACCATCGACTACACCGACATCTCGGCCCTCTGCTTCACCGCTCTCAGCTCAAGCAGCGGCAACGTTTCGACCTCCAACCATTCCCGTGGCCTCCAGATTTGGGGCAGCAAGGCTGATGCCAAGGCTGCTATCAAATACACCCTCGACAAGGTAAGTCTCAGCACCAAGGTCAACTCCGACCTCACGCTTCCTGCAGGAAAGCTGGGTGCTACAATCGAATGGACATCGAGCAACCCCAGCGTTCTCACTAACGAAGGCAAGATTGTCAGCAACGGCCAGGCCACACTGACAGCCACTATCCGCAAGGACGGCTACGTCTATACCAAGGACTTCGCTGTCACCGTCGATGGTGAGGCCACTCCGACCTACTTCCCCGAGTGCGGTGCCAAGGACTTCAGCAACGGCTGGTGGCAAACCTTCTCTGCTACCTATACGCTCAAGGCTGGTTCCCAGTGCAACTTCAAGTTCTACAACTACACCAAGGGTGCAGAGAACTGGCAGAACTGGGCGCTCTACGGATGCAAGTCCTTCAGCAATGGCAACATCTCCAATGAGTACTTCGGCGTACGTTGTGACAACTGGGACAACACCACAGGTTCGAACACGGGCTGCACAAGCAACTACAACTGGGACACCTTCAAGTCCGACATGGATGGCTCGCTGGTCGATATGACATGCAGCCTCGGCACCAATGGTGCTTTCGAAATGAAGGCTACCATCACCACCAAGACTGGCATCGTCTATAACTACACCTACAAGAAGAACATCAGCGCACGTCCCGCCGAAATCGTGCTCTTCTTCGTCACCGAAGCTGCCTGGATCGGCCCCGATGGCCCCAATGGCGAGAGCCTTGGCATCGAGGATGTAAAGCTCGACGAATCGGTTCGCTCGGCCACCGACGGCATCTACGACCTCTATGGCCGCCGTCTCAACGGCATCCAGCGCGGTTTCAACATCGTGAACGGCAAGAAGGTCATCATCCGATAAGTCTTTGAATACGAAAAAGAGAAGCATCTGAAACCAACATGTCCTCCAGGGTATCCTTGGGGGACATATTTTTTTGTGCATAAATAGTCAAATTGTATTATCGGGAATGCTGAACGAAAGAAAATCAGGGCAAAAATCTCAAAATTATCATTTTTTGAACCACAAATAGACGACGACACCTCAAAATAGTGTATCTTTGCACTCCCAAAAACAACTTCATAAACTATTTTGTATGAGAAACTATTTAACTTTCGCGTTGCTATTTTCCTTGGCGCTCTCCTCGTGCATCAAGGACGAACTGCTGAACACCGAATGTGACATCGTGAGCGCTTGGGTAGAAGGCGAACAATATGCCTCCAATTTCTACCATCCGTCACAAATGCACCTCGACAACATCTCGTCTGCCGAGAAAGAGATCGTCTTCTCGGTACGCTCCCTCATCTCTCTTCCCAAAAAACTTCCCGTCAATTTCACCATCACGGAAGGTGCTACCATCCAGCCGGCCAGCGGTTCGGAACAGGACTTCACCCAAGGCCCCGTGACTTATGTTGTCACCTCGGAGGATGGCGAATGGAAACGCGAGTACAAAGTGACTTTTAAGGAGGCTACTATGCCCACCTACAAATTCAGTTTCGAAACCTACGAGACGCTTGAGTGGGAATCCAACTTCTACCACAACTTCTACGAAATCTCTCAGTCGGGCCAACGCCTCAACATGTGGGCTTCAGGCAACCCAGGAGCCGTCTTAATCAAATTAGGGACAAAGCCCGAAGATCAGCCCACATACTCTACCCCCGATGGTTATGCGGGCCGTGGTGTTTGCCTCAACACGCAGGGTACTGGAGAAATCGGCCAGACATTCGGCAAGCCCATTGCAGCAGGCAACCTCTTCATGGGCCGATTTATCTTCGACAACGTGTTATCCCAACCTCTCAAGGCGACAGAGTTTGGCTATGCCATGGACCGCGAGCCCGTTCGAGTGACTGGTTACTACAAGTACAAGCCAGGTCCCGTTTTCACCGACAAGAACATGAACACATTCCCCAATCGCACCGACGAAGCAAGTATCTATGCCGTTTTCTATCGCAACGTGGACAGTGAAGGCAATAAAGTATTTCTCTATGGCGACGACGTGCTCACCAGCCCGTATATCGTCAAGAAGGCCGAGGTGGCAGCCCTGCCTCCTACCGACGAGTGGACTCGCTTCGAAATGTTCTTCGAAGGCCAAAACGCCGACGATGAATTAGTCAAAAACCTGGGCTACAACTTGGCGCTCGTCTTCTCGTCGAGTAAGGAAGGTGCTTCGTTCGAAGGAGCTATCGGCAGCACACTCTATATCGACGAAGTGGAAGTATCATTTGAATTACCCGATAACGATTGACACGAATCATGAAAAAGATTATAATCTGTCTGGCAGGCAGTTTGCTTCTCGCAAGCAATGCCTTTGCCTTTGAACCAAGCGATAAGAAGATTGACGTAATCGTACGTGCAGGCTACAGCATCGGTGGCACAGCCCCGCTCGGCATTCCTGCCACGATTCGAAGCATCGATGCCTTCCGCCCCACAGCCTCGCTGATGGTTGGAGCCGACGTGAAGCTGGCCTTGAAGGACAACTGGGGTCTGATGACCGGTCTGCATTTCGAGAACAAGGGAATGGACGCCAAAGTGACCACCAAGGGCTATCGCATGGAGGTAGTGAAAGGCGACAGTCGTATCGAAGGTCTCTTCACAGGCCACGTCAAGCAGGAAGTGACCGAATGGATGCTCACCCTGCCCGTCCTGGCCACCTATCAGCTGGGCGAGAAGGTGACGATCAAGGCTGGTCCCTACGTTTCGGTACTCCTCTATAAGGATTTCAGCGGCATCGCTTCGGACGGATATCTGCGCCAGAGCAATCCTACAGGCCCCCGCATCAACATGGGCGACAAGGAAGGCGAATGGGCAACCTACGATTTCAGCGACGATATGCGCAGCGTCCAGATGGGAATCGCTGTGGGGGCCGACTGGAACGTGACTCGTCACTTCGGCCTTGCAGCCGACCTCAGCTGGGGTCTCACGGGTATCTTCGGCAGCGACTTCAAGACTGTCGAGCAAACCCTCTACCCCATCTACGGCACCATCAGTGCCTATTGGAAGTTCTAAGTCAACGAGTCAACAAACTCATCAGATAAATAAAGTAAGCGGGTCGTCGATTGTTCGATGACCCGCTGATGTTTTGTTGCTGACTCGACCTTGTTATTTTAATCCCCTTTTCGGGGATGGTTCCGCCCAATTTCAAACCGTTGTTGTAAAAAAGGGCACAAAAATTTGGATATACAAAGAATTGTTTGTACCTTTGCCGCGTGAATCACACACAATCCCTTAATCCATAACAAAACACTACCATCATGAAAGAAAAAGTATTACAAGCAATGCGCGAGGCTGGCAAACCCGTCTCGGCTGGTGATGTGACAAAGGCTCTCGGTGCCGACCGAAAGGAAGTGGACAAGGCTTTCGCCGAACTGAAGAAGGAGGGCGCCATCGTATCGCCCGTTCGCTGCAAGTGGGAACCCGCCAAATAAGCCAGTGCTATGGAGATCAAAGCTATCCGCATGTTCGACGGCGGCTTCATGAACCAGCCGTTTGCCTTTGGTGGCGAAGAGGGCAAGGATGCCTTCGACGAACAGATTATCTATCGCAGCAGTCTGCAGAACTTCCTCATCGACACGGGTGACGAAGTGATTCTCGTCGATACAGGCTTCAAGGCCGGATTCCCCGCACCAGCCAAGAAACTGGGTGCTCCGCTCTATATGGGCGAACCGATTGCCGACTACAAGTCTGCCTTCGAGGCTTTGGGCTATAAGCCCGAGCAGGTGACCCGCATCCTCATCACCCACAAGCATCCCGACCACACTGATGCCATCGCACTCTTCCCGAATGCCAAGGTATATATCTCGCCCGAGGATGCCGACGCCATGAAGCTGCCCGAAGGCGGCAACATCGTTCGAGCAACCTACAACGACTCGTTCAAGAACTTCCCGCGTGCCGAGAAGGTCATCGACGGTCTCTGGTTCATCGAGGCCAAGGGTCACACCAAGGGCAACAGCATCATCATCCTGGAATGCGACGGGCTCTTCTACATGTTCCATGGCGATGTGACATACTGCGACGCCGCCCTGAAGGCCAACAAGCTGAGCATCGTCTTCGAAGACAAGGCCGCAGCCCGTGTCACTCTCGACCGTGTGCGCGAATTCATTCAGCAGAATCCCACAGTCTATCTCTCCACCCATTGCCCCGAGGGCTACGAGAACCTGGAGATGAAACGCGTGATGAAGCTGTAAAACTACATTGTTTTAGAATTACGAAAATTACGAAAAAGGCGAAATAAACGAAAACTTTTTTCTACATCAAAAATAAGCACGAAAAGATCGAGAATCATTTTCGTGCTTTTTCGTGTTTTCGGTTTATTTCAAAATTATTCCTTCATTTTGTAGGAGAAGCGCCTTGCACTCAACACCACCCGCATACCCTGTGAGCGAACCATTCGTGCCCACCACCCGATGGCAGGGAACGATGATCGAGATGGGATTGTGTCCGACCGCTCCACCCACAGCCTGTGCCGACATCGACGGGATTCTACGTTCTGCAGCGATACGTCGTGCTATGTCTCCATAGGTCAATGTGTGTCCAAAAGGAATGGTGAGCAGTTGCTCCCAAACCTGTCGTCGGAAGTCACTGTTCGTGCGCATCACAAGAGGTGGTGTAAAACCAGGATCCTTACCCGAGAAATAGGTGTCGAGCCAACGTCGCGTCTGTTCAAAAATGGGAAGTTCGGGGCGTTCCTCATGCTCAGGGCAAAGAAGGGTATCGGCAAAGTACTTCTGCCCATCGAACCAAAGTCCGACAAGCGCAGTCCCCTCGGAAGCCATCGTAATGTTTCCAAGGGGACTATTATAATGTGCAATATAGTCCATCGTACAAATAATAATGGAGCAAGCTCCTTTAATCGATCACTACACCATTACGCTGCTTCCAGTCGATGTAGTACTGGGGCTCTTCGAGCATAAGCTGTTGTTTCTGGTCGATGAAGAGCTGGATGGTGGAGGCCCTGCAACAAAGGGCATCGTCGCGTTCGCGGCGAATCTCGTAGCGAAAATCAAGACGTGCGCCCAATTTCGGCACGTAGGTGGTGCGTATCACAGCCACATCGTTCAGTTCCAGGGGACCATAGTACTTGACATGCACATCGACGATGGGAGCCAGGATGCCAGCCTTCACCATGTCGGCATAACCGATACCCGGAAAGTGACGACCAAAAGCCTCGCGTCCATCCTCCATATACTTGATGTAGGAACCATGCCACGCACGTCCCATCGAGTCGATTTCGCTGAACTTGACAGGAATCTTCGTAACGTCTTCCAGTTTCATACAGCCTTATTTCACTTCGAACACCGAGTCAGCGACAGGAGCATCCATCTTGTAGTTCGACAGCTCATAAAGGTCGTAGTTGCCCGACTTGCCATTGAGTCGCACGCTGCGCAACTCGCCTGCCTGGGTATCGATGACGATGACAAACGACTGATAGACGAGCTTGCGACGTTCGGCAGCATTGCGCGTGATGGGGGTAATGGTCATCGTCATGCTCTTGTCATCGCGCTCCATGTCGATGTCAGCCACGTCGCTGAGATCGGTGTCCTCGTTGCCACTGGTGATATTCTTGATGGCATCCACCAGAGGACCGAGCGAAGAATTGCCACTGCCCGATGCGGTCGTAGCTTGTCCGTCCTGTACGATGGTGAATTTCTCGCCATCGGTGACGAGCTTGTCCTTGCCGCCATTGGTCGAGATGCACATCTTGGCAGGCTTCTTGAAGTAGAAGGTGCCCGTCGTGACCTGATCCTTGGCAAGCATCGTATTGTGGGTGGTCTTCTTGACCGAAGCCGTCATCGAATTGATTTTTTTGTAGCCCTCCATGGCCTGCTTCATCACGTCCTGGTCCTGTGCCTGGACAGTCGAAACCGTTGTCGTAAGGGCTGCAATCGAGGCCACAAGGGCCAAAGCAACTATGCGGATGATTCTTTTCATTTTTCTTTTTTCTTTTTGAGTTATTCAAATATAGTCACTATAGTAACTATAGTCACTATAAAAATATAGGAACTATCCCCATCAAGTATAAAGCCCGCCATTAATGCTGATGACGTTGCCCGTAATGTATCCTGCCTGGGGCGAAGCCAGGAAGGCAACGAGCTCGGCCACCTCCTCGGGCTGGCCAAATCGGTTGGCGGGGATGGTCTTCTTGAGGGCAGCCTCGTCGAGGCCCTCCACCATGTCGGTCTTGATGAAGCCGGGAGCCACGGCATTGACGGTGATGTTCTTGCGGGCAACCTCCTTGGCAAGAGCCTTGGTGGCAGCCACAAGGCCACCCTTCGCTGCGCTGTAGTTGGTCTGGCCCTGCATACCCATGATGCCGCTCACGCTGGCCATGTTGATGATGCGTCCGAACTTGTGGAACTGCATCTGGGGAATGAGTGGAGCTGTGACGTTGTAGAAGCCGCCAAGTGTCACGTTGATGACGCTGTACCAGTCTTCGGCTGGCATAAGGGCCATCAGGTTGTCGCGACGAATGCCTGCATTGTTGACCACGACCTCGATGTATTCCTCCTCGTGGGCCTTCTGCCAGGCCTCAAGGGCGGTCTTGACCTGCTCAGCGTCGCCCACATTGAACTGCAGCATCTCGCCGTCGCTGCCTGCCTCACGCACCAGGCGGAGTGTCTCTTCAGCAGCATCGGTGCGACTCACATAATTAATAATAATACGATAGCCCAACTGTGCCAACTTGACACTCACAGCACGTCCAATGCCGCGGCTACCTCCAGTGACTAAAGCGTATTTCATATCTCGTAATTAACAATTAATAATTTACAAATGACAATTGTCATCATTTACCATATCTTTGACCAAAGAAATCCCCAAAGGTTTAACCCTCCCGTTTCCGTCAGCAGCCGTGTTTCCGTCAGCAGCCATGCATGGCTGCCTCTTCCTCACCTCGTCTGCGTGATCTCCCACGCCGCCTGCTTGCCGATGATTTCAGACACCGTGAACAGCGAAGTCATCGTCACGCCAAGCAAGCCATGCAACGTGAGGCTTTGTCCCGTGAGGAAAAGATTGGGGATAGGCGTCTTGGCCGACAGCAGGGTCATCATTGGATTATGATAGTCCTTGCGCACGCCGTAGCACGAGCCATTGGGAGTGAGCGTATAGTCGCGGTAGGTCAAGGGTGTCGAAGTGTAATGCGCCTCCACCTTGCTGTGGAGATCGGGAATGAAGCGCTCGGCCAGGGCCACGCACTCCTCGTAGAGGCGTTCTTTCATCGCCTTGTAGTCCTCGCCGCGATGTCCGACAGTCGTATCGGCCCACTGCGAGATCTTCTCCCACGGCAAGGGAGTGAGGATGTCGAGAATGCGCGCATCGTCGCCCTCGATGGGACAGCGGCACGAGATCAGGCAGCCTTGCACGGGGCCATCCTCCTCGAAGTAGGTCCACACGTTCGGCTTCATATAGACGTACTGGTTCCAGTTGAAGTACTTCAACGTACCCGGCTTGATGATCAGCGAAGTGGTGAACATGCCGTAGGTATTCTCGAGCCGATGGATGCGGTTCTTATAGACCTTCTTCATCTTCGTCGATTCCTTCACCAGATCGACCGTGACGGCAGGATGCGCATTGCTGATGAAGTAGGTACCTTCGTACATTTCACCGTTCTTGCAGCGCGCAGCCACCAGTTGTCCATCCTTTTCGATGAGTTCCTCGACTTCGGCATCGCAGATCACCTCGCCACCCATCGCCTCAATCTGTTCCATCAGTCGGTCCACGATGAGGTTTCCATCGCCACGCAGGCGATAGGAACCCTGGATGAACGAATTGTTGCCCTGTGCGAAATTGTAGAGGGGCAAAGTGTCCTTGGCAAGCTCCATCTTGAGCGACGAACCGCTCAGTACATTGATCAGCAGCTCGTCGTGGAACGTCTCGTGCAGGAAATCGTAGGTGCTCGAGGCAAAGAGCGACTGGGTGAAGAAGTCCACCTCGTCGCGCGGCAGGATGGCATCATAGAGGTGGTCACACACCTCGCACATCACCTCGCAGTACTTCTTCAGGCCTTCACGCTCCTGCGGAAAATCCTGAGCCAACGTCTCCACAAAGGAATCGTGTCCCTCGGCATAGCGGAATGTCCGGTCGCCAATGGTCACGCGGTCGAAGCCCGTCGGGTCGAGGTGCTGCCAGGGCAGATCCATCAGACCCATGTACTTGAACGGCGCATAGAGGCAGCCGCCCTCGCCAATGCCTCCCACGTAGTGCATACCCGTGTCGAGCAGTTCGCCATGGCGCTTGAAGCTCTGCATGCAGCCGCCCGGCTGGTGCTGTCGCTCCAGTATCACGACCTTCATGCCCCGCTTGGCCAGGATGAAGCCGCACTCCAGTCCTCCCAAGCCCGACCCAACTATGACAACATCATATTTCATAATCAAAACCTTTCTTTATCCGGTTTTTGTCAGCAGCCATCCTTGGCTGCTTCTTATCCCTTCTTACCCCGTTTGTTTTCGTCAGCAGCCATCCATGGCTGCTTCTTATTTCCCGTTCCCGTCAGCAGCCGTGTATGGCTGCCTCCTAATCCTTCTTCTTCGACAGCCGCCTATACAGGAACGGCTCCACCACATAGGCAAACAGCACAGCCGCAATCATGCCGACCAGCGTGGCAAAACCCACCGATCTGATGGCAGGATGCACGGCAAAGTTCATCGAACCAACGGTCACGATCAGCGCCAGGGCCGAGAAGAGGATAGCCGTCTTATGGTAGGCCAGCAGCTTGTTATGGCGTGTGTCGGCGCCTCCCTTCCCGATCAGGCCGTTCATCACGAAGATCGAATAATCGACACCGATGCCGAAGATGAACGTCGAGATGATGATGTTGATCAGGTTGAACCGTATGCCGAAGATGTTCATCGCACCGAGCACGATGATCCACGAGATGACGATGGGCAGGAAGCAG
>JAEEGI010007855.1_pt1 | contig 23763 bp, 19 predicted proteins | sample 8958751 | NCBI WGS metagenome assembly JAEEGI01 (sample SAMN16246545, study PRJNA631951) | gut metagenome | biome: gut microbiome; feature: rumen; material: KS-attached | host: Bos | place: Iran: Karaj | collected 2018-10 | reverse complement strand
CGACTCATTTCCAACCACTCAAGGGACCAACTCCGGTCGTTGTACAATATATGTACAATACTTGTACAATATTTGTACGTTTACCAATTGTACAAGTATTGTACAACTATTGTACATATATTGTACAACGACCAGTGTTGGTAGGGCGAAAATACAATTTTTAAACGGGCAAAAACAATAAAAACGGCCATTGGGAGTTATTAGGAAGATGTGCAGGAAAATGCACCGACCCAAAGCAATGAGATTAAAAACCTATATACTGACAATCATACTGTTGGCTACAACCGTACCGGCTGCCCGCAGCCAATATGCCTCGCACTCGCGGCTGGCAAGCGGCGAATGGTGGAAGATTGCTGTCGGCAGCGCGGGCATCTACCGCATAGGCCCGAGCAACATCGAAGCCCTGTCGGGCTGTGCCACCGACGCCATAGGCCTCTACAGCGGACGCGGCGGTCAGCTGAGCAGTGTCAACGGCGACCGGCGCACCGACGACCTGACCGAGATACCCATTGAGATACACGACGTTAACGGCAACGGCACGATGGATGCCGCCGACTATATTCTGTTCTATGCCGATGGTGCCGACCGCTGGAGCTATAGCGACGATATGCAGTGCCTTGAGCACCACGGCCATCCCTACTCGCGCTACAACTACGTCTACCTGACCATTGGCGGCAGCGGCCACCGACGCATAGCCGACGCAGCGGCGCCGACGACAAGCGGAAGCATCGTGACTGAGTGCCACAGCGTTGCGCTGCACGAGACAGACCAGGTCAACACCCATCGGTCGGGTCTGATATGGGTCGGCGAGCGCTTCAACAGTGCCAACAACAGGCAGAGCTTCACCCTCACCCTTCCGGCGGCACCCACGGGCGACATACAGGTGCGCTACGGGCTGGCATCGGTCTCTACGGCGTCGAGCGAGTTCCGCGTCACGGTGAACGGCAGCACCCGCACCCACCTTTTCGCGGCCAGTTCCCCCTATCGCGCCTATAACGAGATATTTCCCTCGAACGGCAGCACAAGCGTCACGTTCACAATAGAATACCGCTACAGCGAGAGCCTTGCGGCAGGCTATCTCGACTTTATCGAAATCGATGCCGTGACACCAATGACCTTTGGCGGCAACTCGACGGCGATGCACATTCCCCCCGATGGCGGAGCGGCGCACCAGTACCGCGTAAATTCAAGCTCGGCAAGGGTTTGGGATGTCACCGACTTCGACAGCGTTGCGTCGATGCCCTTGACGCAGAGCGGCAGCACACAGACTTTTGCCGCCACAGCCGACAAATGGCGCACATACATAGCCTTCAACCCCGACGCGGTACAACCGGCAACATCCGCAAGCCGCATCGACAATCAAGATATCCACGGCTCTGCCAATCCCGATATGGTCATTGTGTGCCACCCGTCGCTGACCGCCCAGGCGCAAAGGCTGGCCAGCCTCCACAGCATCAACGACAACATCGATGTGCTGGTGGTGACGCAGGAGCAGGTGTTCAACGAGTTCAGCTCGGGCCAGAAAGACCCTATGGCCATACGCGAGATGCTGCGTATGTTCCGCAAGCGCGCCCAGGCCGACAGCAGCCTGGCTATGCCGCGCCATCTGCTGCTCTTCGGCAAGGGCAGTTACGACAACAAGAACCTGCTGGACAACGACTTGACGACGGTGGTGACCTACGAGACGCAGGCCTCGTTTGACGATGATGGCTACTCGATTGTCACCGACGACATATTCGCCTACCTCGACGACGGCCAGGAGCTGGCGACAGGCAACAAGATGCAGGTCTCGGTGGGCCGCCTGCCGGCCAAGAACGCCGCTGAAGCGAAACATTTGGTAGACAAGATTGAACGCTATATGACGCGCAGCGACCTGATGCAGGAGAGCATCCGCGGCGACTGGCGCAACACGGTGGCATTGCTGGCCGACGACGCCGACCCCAGCTGCGGCGGCGACACAGTTTTCACAAACAGCTCGGAAGTCACTGCCCGCCAGATTTCGGCAGCGTTCCCGCAGTTCAACATCGACAAGATATATGCCGACGCCTACGTGCAGCAGTCGGGCGCCGACGGCTCTTACTATCCCGACGTGAACAACGCCCTCAAGAAACGCCTCGACTACGGCTGCCTGCTACTCAACTATATAGGTCACGGCTCGTCACAATACATAGGCACCGAGCGCTTTATGCTGAAGAGCGACATCAGCGGCTACGCCAACCTTACGCAGCTGCCGTTCTTCATCACCAGCACCTGCACCTTCGGGCGCTTCGACGACCCCGCCGAGACCTGCGGCGCCGAGGAGTTCGTGCTGGCCGACGGTGCCGGTATTGCCTGCCTTGCGGCCACACGGCCCATATCGCACGTGCAGGCAGTGAACACCGATATGGTGATGCAGGCGCTGAACCCTGCCAACACCATAGGCGACGCAATACGCATTGCCAAGAACAACCGCTCCACCACGCAGGCGCTGACCCTGATGGGCGACCCCGCCCTGAGGCTGAGCCATCCGCGGCACAAGGTGGTCGTGACAGCTATCAACGGCCATCCCGTCGACAGCCTGCACTGCGACACGGCATTGGTGCTCTCGACCGTGACCGTGGAAGGTGAGATAAGAGACGCCGACGGAGCGCTTGTCGAAGACTTTGACGGCATCATCTACCCCGAGGTCTACGACCGCCCGAAGCAGACCCACACCCTGGCCAACGACAACGAAGGCCACGAGGTGAACTTCACGCTCCAGAACAGTATGCTCTACAAGGGGCACGCCACCGTCAGCGGCGGACGCTTCAGCTACCACTTCACGGTGCCGCGCGACGTAGCCTATAAGTTCGACAAAGCCAAGCTATTGCACTACGCAAAGAGTGCCACCGACGACGCAACGGGCGCCTATCTGAGCCTCTATCTGGGCGGCTTCGACGAGAATGCCGACCTGAGCGAGACACGGCCTGCCATCAGTCTGTATATGAACGACACCAACTTCCGCAACGGCGGCATCACCGATGCCTCGCCGACGCTGCTGGCAGTGCTCTTCGACAGCATCGGCATCAACGCCGTGGGCAGCGGGATTGGGCACGACATCACGGCCACCCTCGACGGCAACCCCAACAACATCATTATCCTCAACGATTTCTATGAGACCGACATCGCCGACGAACGCTATGGCACCATACGCTACAACCTGAGCGGCCTGACCTTCGGAAAGCACACCATAACGCTGAAAGCGTGGAACATATACAACTATTCCAATACGGCAGAGCTGACATTCTATGTGCACGGTGCCGACACCTCCACGGCCAACCTCAGCGCGACACCAAACCCGGCCAGCGACCAGGTGCGCCTCAGTATGGAGCACAACTGCAAAGGCAACATAGCCAGCGCACAGCTCGACATCTTTGATATGCAGGGGCGTCCGGTGAAGAGATTCGCCCCGACGGTGGGCGCCGACAGCTATGTGGTGGGGCCTGTGGTGTGGAACCTGTGCGGCGACAACGGAGGCCGCGTGTCGCCAGGGGTGTACATAGCCCGTTTCACGGTGACCGACAGCGAGGGCGAACGGATGAGCGCCATCGGCAAAGTTATAGTGAAATGACTTTTTCTTTACAAAGACACAATATTTTAATACCGACATCGTTTTAGGGACACTATTTATAACTCGAACAATGAAGAAAAACCTTTTTAGAATCATTTTGTCAGTGTTGTTTGCCTGTGGAACCGCCAATGTCGCGCAAGCCCAGTACAGCTCGTCGACAGGCCAGTCCAATAACTACATCCATACCGGCATACCCATCCTGCAGATAGCCCCCGACGCTATAGCAGGCGCCTTGGGCGACGCTGCAGCAGCATACGAGCCCAACGCATACGCTTCGCATTGGAACAACGCCAAGATTGCCTTTGCGCCGAACACTATGGGCATCACCACCACATACACGCCGTGGCTGCGCAAACTGGACCCAGAGATGAACTTCCTCTACCTCGGAGCCTACAGACGCATCAACAAGCGTAGCGCAGTGGCTGCATCACTGACCTATTTCACTCTCGGCAAGATAGAGCACACCGATGACCAGGGGCAAAGCCAGGGTACTTTCAGACCCAACGAGTTTGCCTTTGACGCGACCTATTCGATGAAGCTTTCGGACAATCTGGCTCTCGGCGCCACGGCACGCTTTATACACAGCGACCTGACGCAGGGTCTCGACGTGGAACAACAGACCACCAAGGCCGCCAACGCCCTTGCAGCAGACGTAGGACTCTACTACCAGACCGACATCGACAAGAACCAGCAGGTGGCAGCGGCCTTGACCATCAGCAACCTGGGTTCGAAACTTTCCTATTCGGACGACGACACGGAGAACGAGTTTCTGCCTTCCAACCTGAGACTTGGCGGACGCTATACATACGAGATTGACGATTACAACAAGATCAATGTGCTGATGGACCTCAACAAGCTGCTTGTCCCCACGCCTCCGGTGTGGAACGCCAGCGACAGCACGTGGACGGGATTGTATGCCAATATGGCCGACTACCACCAGACAGGCTCGGTGCTGGGCGCGATACAGTCGCTCTACGACGCCCCGGGCGGTATGAAAGAGGAACTGCACGAGGTGACCCTCTCGGTAGGTGCCGAGTACTGGTATTCCAATGTGGTTGCCGCCCGTCTGGGCTACTTCTTCGAGCACAAGACCAAAGGTGCGCGCCAGTATCTGACCGTTGGCGTCGGATTCCGCTACAGCGTAATGGAGTTTGACTTTTCATACCTGCTTCCCACAACAAGCTTCAGCACCAACCCGCTTGCAAACACCATCAGAGTGTCGCTCACCTACAACATAAAACAGAACAAGAAGTCGTGAAAATCAGGACAGGCATAGGATATGACGTGCACCAGCTGAAAGAGGGGCTCCCTTTGTGGCTGGGAGGCATTCAGGTGCCCCACACCAAAGGGCTTGTCGGTCACTCGGACGCCGATGTGCTTATCCACGCCATCTGCGACGCCCTGCTGGGCGCTGCAGCACTGGGCGACATCGGACAGCACTTTCCGGACACCGACCCCGCCTACAAGGGCATTGACAGCAAAGTGCTGTTGAAGAATGTGTGCCGACTGCTGGGCGAGAAAGGCTACACGATAGGCAATGTCGACGCCATACTGTGTATGCAGAAACCCAAGGTGGCATCATATATCCCTGTTATGCGACAGACGCTCGCGGAGACAATGGATGTAAGCCTCGACGACATTTCGGTCAAGGCCACAACCACCGAGCACCTGGGCTTTGAAGGCCGCGAAGAGGGCATCTCCGCTATAGCCAACGTACTAATTACAAAGCGATGAAAGACGACAGCCAATATAAAGAACAAGAAGAACAAGGCGTGGAGCTGCTGGACGACAGCGGCTGCAAACTGGTGGTGCACAACGACGACTACCATACGTTCGACTATGTCATCAAGGCGCTGGTGGACATCTGCCGGCACACTTACGAGCAAGCCGAGCAGTGCACCATTATGATTCACTATACAGGCAAATGCATCGTCAAGAGCGGCGGCTACGAAGAGCTGCTGCCTATGCACACCGCCCTGCTAAACAAGCAACTGACATCTGAAATCATACAATAAACCCGATTATGACCTGGCCATTAATTATCATAGTATTACTTGCAGGACTGGCACTTGTAGCTCTTGAGATAGTGGCGCTGCCGGGTGCCGTCAGCGGCATCTGCGGCGGAGTGCTGGTGTTCATTGGCGTATGGCAGACCTATGTCCAATACGGGGCCACGGCAGGCAACATCACACTGATTGCAAGTATCTTTGCCGGCATCATTATGCTTGTAATACTTATGAAGAGCGGCACTTGGAAACGCTTCAGCCTCAAAGAGGAGAGCGACAGCAAGGTAAACCAAGTAGATACGTCGACCATCAAGATTGGAGCACAAGGAAAGAGCATCTCGCGTCTGGCGCCGGCAGGCAAGGCCCTGTTTGGCGACGAGCTGGTAGAAGTGCACAGCGAGGAAGGCTTCATCGACGAAGGCCAGACAGTCGAAGTCATAGACATAGAAGGCTACCGAATCATAGTAAAGAAAATCTAAACCCTAAAACCCTTTCAACCCTAAGACCCTCTAACCCTAAAACCCTCTAACCCTAAAACCCTTTCAACCTTTTAAACCCTTTTAACCCTTTCAACCCTTAAAACCTTTTAAACATCAAATTATGGACCCCATTACAATTGTAATTATCTTTGCGTGTATCATCTTTTTGATACTCTTCCTGTGGCTGGTGCCTATCGGAATCTGGTTCCAAGCCCTTATCAGCGGCGTACACACCTCGTTGATACAGCTGATTTTTATGCGTTTCCGTAAGGTTCCGCCGGCAGTGATTGTGAACAATATGGTGTCGGCAGCCAAGGCAGGCCTCAAAGTATCGCAGAATGAGCTCGAGGCCCACTATCTGGCTGGAGGCCGCGTAAACAGCGTTGTCAAGGCTCTCATATCGGCAGACAAAGCCAATATGAACCTCGACTTCAAGACCTGCACCGCCATCGACCTGGCCGGTCGTGACGTGCTCAATGCCGTGCAGACGTCGGTCAACCCCAAGGTTATCGACACACCTCCTGTCGCCGCCGTTGCGAAGGACGGCATTCAGCTGATTGCCAAAGCCCGTGTCACCGTGCGTACCAACATCAAGCAGTTGGTGGGCGGTGCCGGCGAGGAAACCATCCTTGCCCGTGTAGGCGAAGGTATCGTCACATCTATCGGTTCGGCAACAAGCCACAAGCAGGTGCTCGAGAACCCCGACAGCATTTCCAAGCTGGTGCTCACCAAGGGATTGGACAGCGGTACCGCCTTTGAGATTCTGTCGATTGATATCGCCGACATCGACGTTGGAAAGAACATCGGTGCACAGCTGCAGATGGACCAGGCCAACGCCGACAAGAACATTGCACAGGCTAAGGCTGAGGAACGCCGCGCTATGGCTGTCGCTCAGGAGCAGGAGATGAAAGCAAAGGCACAGGAAGCCCGCGCCAAGGTTATCGAGGCCGAGGCCGAAGTGCCGCTGGCAATGGCCGAAGCTTTCCGCAACGGAAATCTTGGCATTATGGACTACTACCGTATGAAGAACATCCAGGCCGACACCGATATGCGCGAATCCATCTCGAAACCCGCAGCGGTCAAAGACCCGAAAGACAGCGAATAAGACAGTAACCCATCAATACAAGAGCGTCTCAAACGAGACGCTCTTTTTGTATCATATAGCAACATACGTTCCATACAATGAGTCCAAAGCAGACTTTTTATTCTTCCAGCATAATATAAGTCAAGAAGATGCGTTATAAAGCAATATGATACAGACAGGAATAAAAGGGCATCTGGAACAGATTGTTACAGACGAGGTCTGCGCCGACCGCATAGGCAGCGGACTTGTAAAGGTGTTTGCCACACCTATGATGATTGCATTGATAGAACAGACTTGCAACGAGAGCGTTGTGCCACTGTTAGAAGCAGGACAAGGCACCGTAGGAACGCACGTCAACGTAAGCCATTGCGCCGCCACGCCTGTGGGAATGAGGGTATGGTGCGACAGCGAGCTGGTTGAAGTTGACCGCAGGAGACTCGTATTCAACGTAAAAGCCTACGACGAGTGCGGCCTCATAGGAGAAGGCAGCCACGAGCGCTTCATTATAGACAGCGAGAAATTCCAGCAGAAAATCAACGCAAAGAAAGCACAATGAAACGCTTAAGCCATATTCTTCTGCTGCTGGCGCTGCTGATCCTTGTTCCGGCGTGCCGCCAGGCCAATTCGCAGACAACGATAGTACAAACCGTCGACGACCCGCAGCAATGGACACGCGACCTGCCGCTGCCGGCGCCGCTCAGCGACCGTCCTGAACAGATACTGACCCGCAAGGCCTACGTGGTATCGTACAACAAGGACACACGCCAGCCCAATTGGGTAGCGTGGCGACTCACGGCAGCCCACACCGACGGGCCTGTTCCGCGGCCGATGACAGCCTGGCACGATGACAAAGAGGTACCGCAGCCAAGGGCCTACTACCAGGACTATCGCGGCACCAGATGGGATAGAGGACATATGTGTCCGGCTGGCGACAACAAATGGGACTCTACAGCGATGTACGAGAGTTTCCTGATGACCAACGCCTGCCCACAGGACAAGGCCCTCAACAGCGGCATATGGAACCAGATAGAGATGGACTGTCGTCAGTGGGCACGTCGCTATGGCAAAATAGTCATAGTGTGCGGCCCTGTATTCCTCAACGGGGAGCACGACTCCATCGGTGAGCACTGCATTCCTGTGCCCGATGCGTTCTTCAAGGTCATTGCCGACCTTAACCCCGAGCACCCCAAGGGCATAGGTTATATCTGCCGCAACAACGAAGGTCAAAAGAAACGTGACATATATACCAACTCAATCAGCGAGGTAGAACGCATTACCGGCATCACATTCTTTCCCGACCTGCCCGAAACGCTTCGCGCTTCTGTCAAGGACAACAAAGGACAATTCTAATCGTATTTTTACACTATAATTATAATGCTCCCCGACAGACCTGTCAGGGAGCATTATAATGTCATAGAAACAGAGTCTCTGTTTAATTATATGCGTGTATACCGCCGAGGATAAAGTTCACTCCAAAGTAGGTAATGACGACGCTCAGGAATGCCAACACGCAATAGATGTGGAACTTTGCAGGACGGCTGTCGTCAGCTAAATGCGACAGCGGATAAATATAAAGCATCAAAGTGATAAGAGCCCAGACCTCTTTCGGATCCCACGCCCAGTAGCGTCCCCACGAAATGTTGGCCCAAAGAGCGCCAATCACAATACCCAAAGCCAGTAATGTCACAGCAGGATAAAGCATAAGCAGACTGACACGCTTCATTTCTGCCGTACGGCTACGTGCGAACAACGCTGCCACTCCGTTAAGCATAATAAAGAAAAACAGTGCATACGACATCATTATCACCGTAACGTGAAGTGTCAGCAAAGGCGAGCTTAGTACAGGCATCAAGTGTGTCACAGGCGGATTACTTCCACTCATCATTGCCACTAACAGACAGAACCCCATTGCAAGCAGACCTATTGACGGCGCCATCAGATATCGTCGCGATGCAACAACAGCTATCACTCCCGCCACAATTGCCATAAGATTCATACTGTCAAACCCTCCGGCCATTGGAATATGGTTGCCTGCAATCCAACGTAACGTGAATATAAGCAACAGGAAAACAGTTATACACAAGACAATGGCCAAAGGTATCCAGTCAATACCCTTTTTATGATTCGAGGTGCGGAATATGGCCAACGCAAAGAAAACAAGTCCCAACGTAATAGTCATCATCGCCAGCCATTTACCAGTAGTCAAATGGTTATAAAGGCGTTCAGCCTTGAATTGAGCCTTTGTCGGCAATATGTCGGAGGCATTCTTGCGCTGATACTCCGCCGTTTTCTCAAACACCTTTTCCAAGGCTGCATAGTCACCCTTGACTACCAATTCCTGACAATAGCTCAACTGTTTGCGAATAAAGATATACTCATCGTCAGGCGTATAGAGCGGCAAATCATCGTTCTGGCCATACCAGCTGACACTACCAGTACTGTCCACCACAGGAAACATCTTGACAAACTTACCACCCACAAGCATCTGCACAAGATTGAACTTCTCACTTGCGGCACGCATCGTTTTTGACCTCTGCATACCACCCATCGGCATTCCCGAGGGGCCTCCCATACCCATAGGCGAGCTGAAAGCGTCCTGATGAGCCAAGAAGGTGTCATACGACACCTTACGTTCATCAGTGCCAAGCAGTTGATGCACATCGTCACCTTTAACTTTAATCATCGGTTCTTCTACCCACTCATTGAAATAGAACAACCATCCACTGAGGACCTGCTCGGGAGTCAAGCCTTCGTATCGCGCACTGCCACAGAGTTTTGTGGTGAAATCCTTGGCCAATGTCTGCAACGGACAAACACGGCCTTTATAAAGCACATACATCTGTCCCATTTTGTCGGCAGTGGCTTTTGGCAAAGTATTTGGCGCAGCAAGACTTTGATTGACACCTGCAAACAACAAAAGCGCTGCAACCGAAACACCCTTCGCCAACTGACGGAATCGTGACCCTCTCGACACAAAGAGCAGAACAACACCAACAGCCATAAGCAAATAGCCCATATACGTAACCATAATACCCCAAGGGTCATAGGCCACGCTTAGCACCGAATTGCCTTCGTCGTCATAGTCCTCCTGATAGAAACGGTAACCTCCACGCTTGTATATGTTGTTCATTGATATATCGACCTTTTCTTCTTCCACCGTAATATGGCTGACAAAATCCATCGGAGACTTCGTGCCAGGATAAGGTACCACTTCAAAACGGTCAAGTGTTATTGCAAACGGCAGTTCAACACTCCGTCCGTCGTCTGTAGCATAGACAATTGTCGGTACACCTGGTTGTAGTTTGACACTGCCGACACTACCTGTTGTCGCTGTCAGCAGTCCACCCAAAAGGACGAACAGCACTGAAACATAGAGCAAAAACTTATAAAACTGTTTCCACATACGTTCCTTCACTATCGTCCATACTACATATAGACCAACAAGTGACAGCAAGAGATAGAACCACCAGGCGCCATAGATATGGGCTGCAGTCCAGTCGTGACCATTAAACTTTTCCAAAACGGTGCCAGTGGCCAATACAGCCACAACCGGTACCATAAGTAACAAATGTATGTTGATTTTCTTTCCCATACAGAATAAAAAAAAGGATGAAAGGTCATTAGAACCTTTCATCCTAAAAATGTTTAAACTTAAATTGCATCAATAAATTTGACCACAGCATCACGGTCGGACTTGCTAAGCTTACGGAACTTCTCAACAGTCCAACGAGCATCACTCTGCGGTGCGCCGTGCCACATAATAGCTTCAATCACATTACGTGCGCGGGCATCGTGCAGACGGTCGGCGTGTCCGCTGCACAGCGGAGCCAGACCGCGTCCCCACAGCGGCGTTGTACGGCACCATCCGGTACGGATATCGTTGACCATATACAAGCGGTGCTGGATAAAATCGCTATAGGGCCATATTTTCTGATGCGGATAGCGTGGCAGACGGGCATCGGCTGTCTGGAAGAATCCAGTCGGATCGGTAAACTCATCATTGCCTGTGGTCCAACTGGGGCGGTGGCAGGTAGCACAACCCATATCACGGAACAGCTGACGTCCGCGCTGCACCTCAGGATCACTCAGATTACGTGCAGCAGGCACTGCCAGACCGCGGTGCCACACCATAAAATTCACGTAGTCTTTGTCACTCATTTCAGCAGGCAGAGTGTCACAGAGCAGATAGTTGCGGATGTCGGTGGCGGGGTCTCCCGTCTTGTTCCACTGCGGGAAATAGGTATAGAAGTTTGCCTGAACCTCAGGGTCATTGGCCGAAGCGTCGGCATAGATGCTTGGGGTAAGGCTCAGATAATGCTTGCGTTTATTGCTGCGAGTAACGTTGGTGATGTTCCAAATAGCATTGCTTCCTGGAGCATCCTGCAGTGGTCCGCGAGTCAAAGCATAAGTGAAACGTTTGGGATGGTTGGTGTTTCCGTAATAGGCTGTTTGAGCCCAGTCGTTGCCTGCCCAGAAGGCAGGATTGAGGTCGGCACCGGCATCATATTCTTTCTGATACTGAGCCTTAAGCGAATCGTCGGGAATAGCGTCAATCAGACCTGTACCATAGATGCCAATGGTGGTCTCAAGACGGAAAGCCAGCTGGCCGTAAGGTGTAACAAGAGGTGCATAGAACGCATCCTGTGGAATATACACCTCAGGATAAATCAGACTATAGCTCTCGCCATCCTCAAACTTGTTGCCCCATTCATCAGTGTAGTTGAGCCACGAAATCTGAATCTTCTCCTCATCGATAGGAGCCTTGAAGGGCTGTACTGCCTTAGTCTGCGGCATACCCGCGACAGAAGGCTCATAACCATCTGTGGCACTGTTGTATACAACAAGTAGATAGCCATTGGCCCAGTCATCTGCACGATAGCGCTCCATACGTCGACCGTGACCGTAGCCAGGATGACAGGTCTCGCAGCTCGAGCGCACATAGACAGGTCCCAAACCATTAAACGGCGGGTTGTTCTGCGTCACCGTATGTTCAAAGAACATCTCTCCATATTTGAACGCCGTGGCCATACCCGCGCGTTCAGTGGCTGGTGTGGGGTCTTCATAGGCTGAAGCCGATTGGTTGAAAGTGGTGCCGAGTTCACCGCCAGCCAAGGTCTCCTCGGCCACCCAAGAGGGTTGGCTGGGGTCGGAAGGAGTCGGCTCGATTGGATCATCTTTACACGAAGTAAATGCTGCCACAAGAAGCAACGACCCCATAATAAATAGATTACGATTGTTCATAGAAGTTGTTTTTAGTTAGTTGGATTAATAGATTCAGTTCTTTCTTACGGCTTCAATAACCTCGTCGAGGGCCTCGCTCAGTTCAGCGCAAGCCTCCACAGCCTCGCCGTTGGCAGGGTCGCTGTAATGGAGAGCAAACGGTGCCGGCATAGCCTGGATTTTAGCCAAAGCATTCTCAATCTTGGTCATAACCTTGGCGTCAAGGTCGGCGCTGATAGAGGACACATAACTATGCAGAGACTTACTGTTGTCGCGTTGGCCTTCAACGCCGCCCATCCACACATTCTGGATGCTACGGACATTGTTGGCAAAGTCTGTGATTGACATATAGCTATAGGGCGACTCAATGTAAGTCACATCCTCACCGTGCCAAGCGGAATAGATTTTGGAGCTACCCACTTCGTCTGCGATGTCGACACATCCCTGCAGGATTGCGATAAGGGCTGCGGTGCGCGTGCCGTATGTGCTGCCGGCCTTGCCAGCGTTCTTCATATTCCAACCATAGCTGTTGCCACTTCCGGCCACATCGTAGGCCATCTCAAGGTCGTCGAGCTTATCTATATGACTTTGAGGTGCATTGTCGCCCAACCAGCCTACCTCGAGTTGGTAGCAGCGGTTGCGCAAATCACCTGCCACAGCCACAACATAAATCCATTGGTCGGAAGTGATGTCGGCGACCTGCTTTGGCTGGCCATTGGCAAAGAGGATATACTCAATACCGTGGAAACCAAGCAGAGCATTACCCAGACGCTCTCCGGCCACAACATCACCGTCCTCGCCAGCGAGGTCTGCAATCATAGCAGGGCTGTTCATCAGGGTATTGAAAGCACTCTCGTCCAACGGCCACGAGTCGATGTGTGGGTCAATGCCAAAATCGCCGGCGGCACCAAAGAGAAACGCCTCGCTCTTTTCCCACCAGGCACGGGCATCAAGAAAAGTCTCGCAGGCTGTCTGCAGACCACTCTGCGAGGGGTTGGCTTTTAGAGCAGCCAACTGGTCGGCCAGATTCTCTGCAGCCTCTGCCAGAGCCGAATAGGTAGGAGCAACCGTATGGTCGACAAACTGGGTTGCGATAGCGGCGGCATTCTCGTCGCCATCGGCGTTGTTGACAGGCTTCTCGTCATCCTTGCAGGAAGTGAAAGCCATAGTTGTGACGGCAACAGCCGTCAGCATAGCAAGTTTAAAATAGTTTCTTTTCATCATTATGTAATTTTTAAATAATAATTAATTCTTGAAAAAGCCAGTCCACGTGACACCTACAGCCACAAAAGGCTCGCTGTTGAACTGCGACGCCAACAGACGCACGCCGCCTTCAGCCTTGATGGCAATCTCCGGCAGCGGACAATAGTTGATACCCGCCGAGACACATTGCCGTTCGGCCCACTCGACATCGGCCAAGCCCTCGGCTGGAACAAAGCTGTCGTAATGGTCATAACGACCGAAAAGATACAGTTTACCACGCGAGTTGCCCCAAGCCAGCAGGTTGACGCCCGCCTCTATGCCGGCATCCCAAGCGACCTCGCCGACGGTTGTATGCGGATAGGGATTGCCTGTCATTGTGGTCTGATTCTTGTTACGGCTCGAAATCAGAGCAGCATCACCCAGATGGCCATAGTCGGCATTGCCGCGCACCGTAAGCCAACGGTTACGATAGGCAAAATCAAATGCACCGATTATAACTGTGCCCTTGGCGCCGTAATAGCGCGATGTCTCACTATAAACCGTTGTCGTTATGTCGTTCGAAAAGCTGTTGCCGACATATCCGCTCAAACTGAGGCGCAAACCGTCTATCCCTGTCCAGTCAACACGTGCGGCACTGCTGATGCCGTTTGCAGGACGGAACTCGTAGGGCGATGCCGAGCCATTGTGAACCCAGCCGGCATCATTGAACAGGTTGCTGTTAAGCGACGGCAGCAGTTGGACCTCGTAACGGAACGCCCCTGCCCTGCCCCACACACTGACACCGGTTTCGTGCCACGTACAAGGCATTATGGTATTCTCGCCTTCGGGACGATAGACACCAAAGAACATATTGGGCGTATGGTTATTGTTGGTCATACCGACAGGCACGACAATGTGTCCCGCGCGGATATTCAGGTGCTTGCCAAAACTCTTCTGCACCCAGAACTGCTCAAGGGCCATCTCTCCGCCGCGTTCAATCTCCTGCTCAAACTCGCCGGTCTCCTCGGTTTCCTTTTCCACAGCGGCCTCCACGCCACCGTGTTCAAATTCAATCTCAGTACCCACCGACCATCCACGACCGAAATCGTATCCTAACATAATGACTGCGTGTGGGATATCAACACGGCCGTAGCCTGGAGCATCCTTATAGCGGTCGGCGTGTGAGTAGCGGAACACATTGTCGCTATAGAAATGGTGACTGTACACAGCCTCGCCATAACCACCGATAGTGAGGCGCGATTTATGCGCCGTTGTGTCGTTTTGAGCAAAAACAGACTTGCCCGGGCACAGCATAAAAGCAGCACAAACAACTGATAATAAAACTTTTCTATTCATTTATCCACATTATTCTTCAAGTGCAAAATTCCACATTCATCACAGCGTAGACAATCACTAAAAGTAGTGATTATTGCAGAATCATTAGTTATTTCAAGTGATTTCCACGCTCTGTGACATCTACCGAAAGGGCACCGAATCCGAACCACTCAGTCGCACAACGGATCGTCGCCGTCCCACTGCCAGATATCGTCCCACAGGCCCCAGTCCTTTACCTTGATCCTGTCGCTGATGTTGCACTCGGCGTATTCATCGAGCATACGTTCGTAGGTCTGCTTGACTTCGCTGACGTTGAAGAGCGGAACGAGACGGGTGTCCTGTGCGGCACGCTGGCGACAGCGTCGGAAAAGACGTCTGAACTGGACAAGATTGCTGTGGTACCAGCTTGTGCAGCGATGGTTAATCCACCAGCGATTGACCTCGAACAAGATGGTGGCGGAATAGAGCAGCACCTTGTATGCCTCAACGTGCAAGCCCATTTCCCAGAGTTCGTCGCTGTAAAGTTCATATTCCCGGCTTATGCATCGGCAATAGTGTTCCGGTCCCAGTGGAGCCTCCTTGTTTATCCATTTGTATATTTCAAGGCGTTTAAGATGTTCCTGCTCAGCAAGGTACATCATCGAAGGATGCAGATGCGTCTCCTTGCCGTTGCTCCAGGCAAGCATCACTTTGGTTTTACGGTTGCATACAACGTTTTGGTTTTCGTTTTTGTTTTCGTTTTCGTTTTGGTTTTTGTTTTGACTCATATTCTTGAACGTTTAAAGGTTAGACAAAAGTTTGACGAGACACCGGGCCGCTCGTGGCTTTTGCTAAATGGTGAAGTATGTCAAAGACCTCGGTTGCCAGCCGTTGACGAAGGCATAAAGCAAGCCTTCCAACGGACGCTTCGGGCGACCCGACGAATACTCACAAGAGGTTCAAGAAAATGATTTAAAGGAATTTAGAGCATAATTACCATCGCTAATTGATAGTGCAAAGATACGAACATTTCTGAAACTGCAACAAAAACAATAAAAAACACAATAAAAAACAACGGCATTCGTTAATAAAGCACTATGAAGCAACAACATATTATTCGCAAAGTTTTGGTTGCGGCTTTGCTGGCGACGGTGTGTATGCCAGTGGTCAATGCGCAACAGACAAGGCAGCAGCGGCTGCGTCAACATCTTTACTATCTGGCCAGCGACAGCCTCGAGGGGCGGCTGGCGGGCAGCGTGGGCGGCGCCAAAGCACGCCAATACATCCTCAACCAATACAAGGAGATTGGGTTGCAGCCCTACAGCGGCAACGGAATCTATCCATTCAGGCCCAGCCAGCAGATATCCTCCCAAATGTTAGGCAAGGACAGCCTCAACAACATCATTATGATAATTCCCGGCAGCGACCCGCAGCTGAAGAACGAATACATCGTGCTCGGTGCACACTACGACCACGTGGGCATAAAGGGCGGCAAGGTATATAACGGTGCCGACGACAACGCCTCGGGCAGCACCGCGCTGATAGAGATTGCCCGCGAGCTGTATGCCCATCGCAGCGAGCTGAAGCGAAGCGTGATAATCGCCGCATTCGACGGCGAGGAAGAGGGCTTGTTCGGCTCGAAAGAGATGGTCAAAATGCTGGGCAAGGACATCGACAAGGTGAAGGTAATGCTGAGCATTGATATGGTAGGCTGGCTGAGCGCCAACGATGCACTGATAATAGAGGGCTCCTCAACCCTCAAAGGCGGCAAGGAGACGCTGCAGCAGTTGGGCGAAGAGCAAGGAATGCGACTGAAGCTCAAGACGTTCGAGCGCTCGGTTATGACTGCCACCGACACCGAACCCTTCGCCAAACAAGGTCAGCGCCCCACGCTGGCGGTGACGACGGGCCTCAAGTCGCCCTATCATAAGCCCGAGGACGACGCCGACCTTATCGACTATGAAGGTATGGACCGTATCTGCGCCTACGTCAGCGAGTTGACGCTGCGATGGGCTACCGACCGCGCACCGCTCGAGCCCAGCGGCAAAGTGGCACCCAAACACAGCAACCACCTGCGTCCGTTCGAGATAGGTCCCGCCATAGGACTGGGCTCGGCAGGATTCCGCTACCCCGGCTCGGCATTTTACGGGAAAAACAGCATTGAAGGCCACGCAGGAATAGACTGCCGGCTGAACCACAATCTGTGGACGCTGCAAGGCGAAGCCCTGTTCAACGCCGCAGTGATGCCCAAACCCGACTTCGACGGCACTCTGGCCGACGCCTTCGACGACTTCAGCCGCGAGACACAAATGGGGCTGTTTGTGCCCGTCACGCTGATATATAATTTCACCACAAAAGGAGACTTCTATTTCGGTGCCGGCGCCAACTACCGCCTTCTGCTGAACCACACAGCAGAATATCACAACAACCTGTGGGGTGTGCACTGCGTCATAGGTTTCAGAATTGGTCAGTTAGGGCTGTCGCTGAAGGTGCTGCGGCAATTGACGCCTTATTACATCGATGGCACAAAGCCCAAGACAACATCCCTGCAAAGCTGGTTTACCATAAGTTATATGCTATGAACAAAGGAGCGATATGGGCGTTGATATGCGCCCTGCTGTGGACAGCCGGAATGCTATACTTCGACTGGAAGAAGAAAAAGAAGTAGCACCAACCGTCATGCCGCTGCTTCCTGAACCACTGATTATCAATCCATTCATCCCTCATCAAACAGGGACGTGATGCCGCATTACCCGACACCCCGTCAAAAGCAAATTATAACTATTTCAAAACCGAACCTTCAAGAGACCAACTCCGGTCGTTGTACAATATATGTACAATACTTGTACAATACTTGTACAATTGTAAACGTACAAATATTGTACAAGTATTGTACATATATTGTACAACGACCGGAGTTGGTACGTCGAAAAACGCTCCCGAAGACAGTCGCGACACAGTGCGAAAAGCAGGTCAAAAACAGACAAAATCCACTGCGGCAGCGGCAAAAAAGCATATAAAACCAGCGCTAAAGCGGCTTTTTAGATTTTTCTATACAGTTAATAATCAGCACAATAGTATTACAGAAACAATGTTTTTTCACAAAAGAGCCTTATAATCAAAATATTCTTTGTATTTTTGCAGCGGATTTTGTGAGAAAGGGGGACGCAAGTCCCCTCTTTTATTGACAATATTTTTGCAAACCAACAAGAAGAAGGACGGTATTATGATAGACAAAATGCACGTAATGAACGTTATCGCAGAGGCACTGGCCGGCAGCGACAAGTTCTTGGTCGACCTGAAAATCTCGACCGACAACCGCATCAATGTAGCCATCGACGGCGACAACGGCATCACTATCGACGACTGCATAGAGCTGAGCCGCACCATAGAGGGCAGCCTGGACCGCGACGCCGAGGACTTTGAGCTCAATGTGGCGTCGGCAGGGCTTGACTCGCCGCTCAAACTCAAACGCCAGTACAAGAAGAATGTGGGTCGCGACCTTACGGTGACGACCTTCGAGGGCGAGACCACCGAGGGACAGCTGGTGGAGGCCGACGATGAGCACATCACCCTCCAGCCCCAGGGCAGCCGCAAGAGCCAGCCCAAACCCGTGCAGTACGCCTACAGCGACATCAAGACCGCCAAGATAGTAATACACTTTTGACAAACAAGAATTTAAACCACGTATCAACATATTAACACAATGAAGACGTCAGACCTTATTGATTCCTTTTCGGAATTTAAAGATTTCAAGAACATTGACCGTGAGACTTTGATGCACATCCTTGAAGAGGTGTTCCGCACCGCCCTTTCCAAGAAATACGGCACGGACGACAACTTCGACATCATTGTCAACATCGACAAGGGCGACCTGGAGATTTACCGCAACCGCCTTATCGTCGAGGACGGCAAACTGACAGACAGCAAACGCGAGATTGAGTATTCCGAAGCTATCAAGATAGAATCGGACTTCGAGGTCGGCGAGGACCTTTCGGAGCCCGTGCCGCTGAGCGAGTTCGGCCGCCGCGAGATTCTGGCCATACACCAGAACCTGGTGGGCAAGATTCAGGACTATGAGAAGTCGCTCATCTTCCAGAAATACAAGGACAAAGTGGGCGAGATAGTCATTGGCGAGGTCTACCAGCCTTGGAACAAGGAGATACTGGTGCTCGACGAGGAGAAGATAGAGCTGGTGCTGCCCAAGAGCGAGCAGATACCCTCCGACCGCTTCCGCAAGGGCGACACGGTGCGCGCCATCGTGCTCAAGGTGGAGCTGAAGAACAACAACCCCGTCATCATCCTGTCGCGTACTTCGCCCATATTCCTGGAGCGTCTGCTCGAGGCCGAGGTACCTGAGATCTACGACGGTCTCATCACCATACGCAACATCGTGCGTGTGCCCGGCGAGAGGGCTAAAGTGGCCGTCGAGTCGTATGACGACCGCATCGACCCCGTGGGCTCGTGCGTGGGTATGAAGGGCAACCGCATCCACGGCATTGTGCGCGAGCTGAAGAACGAGAACATCGACGTCATCAACTACTCGAGCCGCCCCGAACTTATGATTCGCCGTTCGCTGAGCCCCGCCGAGATTACCAAAATCAACATCAACGAGGCCACCAAGACCGCCGAGGTGTTTATGGAGCCCGACCAGGTGTCGCTGGCTATCGGCAAGGGCGGCCACAACATCAAGCTGGCCAGCAAACTGTGCGGTTATGAGATTGAAATCTACCGCAACACCGACGAAGACCTTGACGACATCGACCTGAAGGGTCTGAAGGGCGAGATCGACGACTGGGTAATCGACGAGCTCATCAAGATAGGTTGCGACACGGCCAAGAGCGTGCTGGCACTGCCCAAGGACGAGCTTATCAGCCGTACCGACCTCGAGGAGGAGACCATCGACCAGGTTATCGAGGTACTCAAGGCCCTCTTTGACGTCGACCTCAAAGAGTTCAACGACGAGATAGACCAGAGCGTAATCAACGCCCTGATGAAGATAGGATGCGACACGGCCAAGAAAGTGCTCGCACTGCCTAAGAAAGAACTTGTCAGCCGCACCGGTCTTGACGAGGAGACCATCGACCACGTCGTCGATGTGCTGAATGCAGAATTTGAAGAAGAGTAGGCGCCAACCATAGAATCAAGAAGAAACAGCGCCAGAAAAACATTTTTGTTCAACTAAAAAGAAGGAGGAGTGTAATGTCAGAAGAACCCAAAAACATCAGACTCAACAAAGCCGCCAAAGAACTGAACGTCGGCATTCCTACCCTCGTGGAATACCTTGCCAAGAAGGGCCACGTGGTAGATGCCAACCCAAACGCAAGGCTCACCCCTGAGCAGTATGCTTTGTTGGCCACGGCGTTCCAGGCTGAACGCCAGGTGAAAGAGAACGCCGACCGCATTGAAATCACCACGGCCAGCAGCGTGACCATAGAGGCCTCCAACGCAAACGCGGAGGATACTCCGGAGTATGGCGACGAGGTAATTATCAAGAATTTCAACACTCCTAAAATCAAAGAGGCTGCCAAGCAGGAGCAGCAGACCGAAACAGACTCGGATGCCAAGCAGGAAGAGCCGACTGAGGAGGTCGCTGCCGCGCAGACAGAGCCCGAAGCCGAGCCAGAACCGGCAGCGCCCAAGTTCGAGACCAAGGTGCTGCGCAGCTCGGTGGCTGGTGCCAAAGAGGGCAAGAACTCCTTTGACGCAGAGGTGCGCATAGTGGACAAGATTGACCTTTCGGCCATCAACACCCGTATGCGCCCTGCAAAACAGAGCAAGACCGAGAAGGAGGACCGCAAGGCCAAAGAAAAGAAAAAGAGCGAGAAGGAGAAAGCCGAGACTCCGAAAGCCGAGAAGAAGAAGGTTGCCGCCACAGAAAAAGAAACTGTGGAGAAGCCTGTCGCAACCCCGGTTCCTGAGCCCCAGCCCGTCGAAAAAGCCCCTGAGAAGGCTCCAGAGAAGGAAATCGAGTTCATCGAGACCCAATACCAGAAGCTCGAAGGCCCGAAGGTTGTGTCGAAAATCGACCTGACCCAATTTGACAAACCCAAGCCAAAAGGCCGCGACGATGAGAAAAAGAAGAAACGCAAACGCATCAAGAAAGAGGGCGTAAAGGTCGACGAGAACAACCCGCAGGCAATCAAGCAGGCCGATGCCGCCAAGAAAGAGGCCAAAGGCAAGGACAAGAAGAGCGAGAAAAAGAAAAAAGCCGCTGAGAAGAAGAAACCGGAGGTGGACGACGCCGAGATCGAAAAGCAGATTAAAGAGACTCTGGCACGACTGAGCCCGATGGGTAAGTCGAAGACTTCGAAGCACAACCGCGAGAAACGCCAGAAGGTTCACCAGCAGATTGAGGAGGAGCAGCTGCGCGAGATGGAGAACCAGAAGACGTTGCAGGTGACGGAGTTCGTCACCGCCAACGAGCTGGCCACAATGATGAACATCCCCGTAACGCAGATTATCGCTACCTGTATGCAGGTTGGCATCTTCGTCAGCATCAACCAACGCCTTGACGCAGAGACCATCCGTCTTATCGCCGACGAGTTTGGCTACGAAATCAGCTTTGCCAGCTCGGAGGTTGTCGACACGCTGCACAAGATTGAGGAAGAAGACCAGCCCGAAGACCTGGTGCCGCGCAACCCCATCGTCACCGTTATGGGTCACGTTGACCACGGTAAGACGTCGCTGCTTGACTATATCCGCAAGACCAACGTTATCGCAGGCGAAGCCGGCGGTATCACCCAGCATATCGGTGCCTACGAGGTGACAACTGCCGACGGACGCAAGATCACCTTCCTCGACACCCCTGGCCACGAGGCATTTACCGCTATGCGTGCCCGCGGTGCCAAGATGACAGATATTGCCATCATCGTTATTGCTGCCGATGACAAGATAATGCCGCAGACAGTAGAGGCTATCAACCACGCACAGGCAGCCGGTGTCCCGATTGTCTTCGCCATCAACAAGATAGATAAGCCTGGTGCCGATCCCGACCGCATCAAGACCGAGCTTGCCAATATGAACCTGCTGGTTGAAGAATGGGGCGGTAAGTACCAGAGCCAGGATATCAGTGCCAAGAAGGGCATCAATGTCGACGAACTGCTTGAAAAAGTCATCCTGCAGGCCGACATTATGGAACTGAAAGGCAATCCCAACAAGCGCGCAAAGGGTACAGTCATCGAGAGCTCGCTGGACAAAGGCCGCGGCTATGTGGCCAAAATCCTTGTCGAGGACGGCACCATCCGCAAGGGCGACCCCGTGGTGGCAGGAGCCATCAGCGGCCGCGTCCGTGCTATGTACAACGAGCGTAACCAAGAGGTTATGTCGGCAGGTCCTTCGCAGCCCGTGCTGCTGCTTGGACTTACAGGTGCTTGTCAGGCTGGCGACACCTTCAACGTCACCGAAAACGAGAAGGAGGCCAAGGACATCGCCAACCGCCGTACACAGCTGCAACGCGAGCTGGGTCTGCGCACACAGAAGCATATGACCCTCGACGAGATTGGCCGCCGCATTGCATTGGGCAACTTCAAGGAACTCAATATCATCGTCAAGGCCGACGTGGACGGTTCGGTGGAGGCACTCAGCGACTCGCTGCTCAAGCTCTCGACCGACGAGGTCCAGGTCAACGTCATCCACAAAGCCGTTGGACAGATTACCGAGAACGACGTGCTGCTGGCCGAATCGTCAGACGCTATTATCATCGGTTTCCAGGTGCGTCCCAGCGTGGGTGCCCGCAAGATGGCCGAGACAGAGCATATAGACATTCGCCTATACAGCATCATCTACGATGCTATCAACGAGCTTAAAGACGCTATCGAAGGTATGCTTTCGCCCGAGAAACAGGAGAAGATTGTGGCCAACCTTGAGATTCGCGAGACTTTCAAGATTTCGAAAGTCGGCACCATTGCCGGCTGTATGTGTTTGGACGGCAAGATCAGCCGTACAAGCAACGTGCGTGTCATCCGCGACGGCATCGTGGTCTACACCGGCAAGCTGGCGTCACTCAAGCGCTTCAAAGATGACGTCAAAGAGGTTGTCAGCGGTCAGGACTGTGGTCTCAACATCGAGAACTTCAATGATATCAAGGTCGGCGACATCGTCGAGGCATACGAAGTCATTGAAATAAAACGCAAATTATAATGTGCTAATGTGTTATTGCGTTAATGCGCAAGTGGCTACGCAATCACTTCTGAACATTTACGCAATAGCACATTTACGCAATAATAAGATGAGAACACAAGGCGTATTATACGACAAAAGCAAAGCATTTGCCATTGAAGTGATTGCCTTGTGCGACAATCTTCGCGAAAAGGGTGAATATGTTATGTCAAAACAGGTGCTGAGATCTGGGACAAGCATTGGTGCAAATTATTGTGAAGCTCTTGGTGCTGAAAGTCCATCTGATTTCATCCACAAATTGTCCATCTCTCTTAAAGAAGCAAACGAAACCTACTTCTGGCTTGACATTTTACATACAAGCAGTTATCTAGATGACACACAGTTTGAAACAATGACAACCCATCTCAAAGAGATTTACAAAATGCTGAATTCGGCATCAATAACAGTAAAAAAACGTAATAACCTCATACAATAATTATCGAATTAACTCGTTAACAGAATCACTAACGCAATACAGAACTAACGCTATAACTAACTCATTAACGCATTTCCACATTAACGCAACAACTAACTCATTAACACATTTACACGTTAACGCAACAACTAACACATTAACACATTTACACATTAACGCATTAAAAACCCGCCTCCTTAGTTCAACGGATAGAACGGAAGTTTCCTAAACTTTAAATGAGGGTTCGATTCCCCCAGGGGGTACAAAAGAAACAGCAGCTATGACAGTTACTGTTTCTTTTTACATAATATCAT
>JAEEGI010007854.1_pt1 | contig 23763 bp, 21 predicted proteins | sample 8958751 | NCBI WGS metagenome assembly JAEEGI01 (sample SAMN16246545, study PRJNA631951) | gut metagenome | biome: gut microbiome; feature: rumen; material: KS-attached | host: Bos | place: Iran: Karaj | collected 2018-10 | reverse complement strand
CGCCATTGTTGATGTTGGTCATGGTGCGGGCGATGGCTCCGGTGGCGGGAATGCCTCCGAAAAGAGGTGTGACGACATTGGCCACGCCCTGAGCCACCAGCTCCATGTTGGAATCGTGGCGGTCGGAGATGACGCCGTCGGCGACAGTGGCGGAGAGCAGACTCTCAATGGCGCCCAAAATGGCGATGGTGAAGGCTACGGGCATGAGCGTCTGTATCATGGTCCATGAAATCGTGGGCACCACCATGTCGGGCAGCTGACTTTGGATGTGGAAGCGGTCGCCGATGGTGTCCAGTCCGACGATGCCGTATTGCTTCATTATGAGCACGGCTGCCGTGCCCACAAAGATGCCGTAGAGAGAGCCCGGTATCTTGTTCAGAACGCGTACTTTTCTCAATAATCTCGGGGCGAAGATGATGGTCAGCAGAGACAGGACGGACACGAGGCAGTTCCAGGCGTTGAATGTTTTGATATTCTCAATGTAGCATATCCATTTGCCGATGAAATCGCCCGGAGTCTTGAGGGGAACGGTGATGGGATTGCCGCTTTTGTCCAAAGCTTCCTGTGTCAGGCCCATGATGTCACCCATCTGAGTGGTGAAGATCGTGACGGCGATGCCGGCGGTGAAGCCGATGACAATGGGGTAGGGAATGAACTTGATGACGGCGCCCAGTCGGAACACACCCAATGCAATGAGAATGAGTCCGGCCAGCATGGTGGCCACGAGCAGGCCCTGCAGACCGTATTCGGGGTTGTTGACGATGCCGTAGATGATGACGATGAAGGCGCCGGTCGGGCCGCCGATTTGCACCTTGGTGCCGCCGAGCAGCGAGATGATGAATCCGGCCACAATGGCTGTGATGATGCCCTTCTCCGGCGTCACACCGGAAGCGATGCCGAAGGCGATGGCCAAAGGCAGGGCGACAATGCCGACGATGAGGCCGGCTAAAAGATCTTTGGTGAATGCCTCGCCGTTGTAGCCCTTCAGGCAATCCAGCAAGCGCGGTTTTAGATGTTGCATGCTCTTTATTTTCTAAAAACAGCGGCAAAAGTACAAAAAAAACACGAACCGGCATGCGCGGCCCGAGAACTTTTTGTATCTTTGTGTCGGATTATTAACTTATATCAAGTCGCATTATGTTTGAAGGACAGCCCAAAGGGCTTTGGGCGCTGGCATTGGCCAACACCGGCGAGCGTTTCGGATACTACACCATGTTGGCCGTTTTCGTGTTGTTTCTGGGTGAGAATTTCGGGTTTTCCAACCAGATATCTTCGCCGATATACTCCTGTTTTCTCGGTTTTGTATATTTCCTGCCGTTGGTAGGCGGCATGGCGGCAGACCGTTGGGGCTATTCCCGTATGGTGGTCATCGGCATGTTTGTGATGCTTTTCGGCTACCTTCTGCTGTCGGTGCCTCTGGGCGGCGGCATGGCAGGTATTGTGGCTATGGCAGCCGCTTTGGCTTTGGTATGTCTGGGAACAGGGCTTTTCAAAGGCAATCTTCAGGTGATGATTGGCGACCTCTATCAGGATCCTCGTTACGCCGATAAACGGGATGCGGGCTTCTCGCTTTTCTACATGCTGATCAATGTCGGCGCCCTTTTTGCACCCACAGCCGCCATTTATATGATGGATTGGGCCGTAAGCATGGGCTTCTCCAAGGCGGACGCTTACCATTTTGCCTTTGCCGTGGCCTGTGTGAGTGTGGTGGTGAGCATCCTGATTTATTACGGAGGACTGGCAACTTTCCGTCATGTCACGGCAGTGAAAAAGGCGGTGGCTCAAAAGGGAGGAAACGAAGCGGCAACTCAGGCAGAGGGCGAGAGCGACACCAAAGAGCGCATCGTTTGCCTGTGTCTGGTCTATGCTGTGGTGCTCTTCTTCTGGATGGCTTTCCATCAAAACGGACTCACGCTGACGTGGTTTGCCAGCGAATACACCTATCGTCTGAGCCGCGGTTGGGAGGCCATGATGTTCGATGTCACCAATCTTGTGGCCGTCATTTTCATCGTCTTTGCATTGTTTTCCCTGTTTAACGGAAAGACGTTGAAGGCGCGTGCCGTCAGCGCGGCGGTGATTGCTGCGTCGCTGGGATTCCTGTGGTATAAGTATGATCCCGAGGCTGTTGTGCGTGTCAACGCTCCCATTTTCCAGCATTTCAATCCCTGTTTCGTGGTGATGCTGACGCCTGTGAGCATCGCCTTTTTCGGATGGCTGGCAGCGAAGGGCAAAGAACCCAAGGCGCCCGTGAAGATCGGTTTGGGCATGTTGGTGGCTGCCGGAGCATATCTGTTGATGCTGGCGGGGTCTGTCGGTTTGCCTTTGCCCAATCATCCGTTCCATGTGGCTGACGTGACGCCCAATCTTTTGGTGAGCACCTATTTCATATTGACCATCGCGGAGTTGCTCCTGAGTCCCATCGGCATCTCCTTCGTCACGAAGGTGTCGCCGGAGAAGTACAAAGGCATGATGATGGGCGGATGGTTTGTCGCTACGGCATTGGGCAACATGCTGGTGGGTATTCCCGGTATGATGTGGGGTGTGCCTCTCGTTTATGTCTGGGGCACGCTGACGGGCATCTGCCTCCTGGCTTCTCTGTTTATCTTCTCCATTATCAGGAAACTGAATAAGGTGTCCTGACCTTCCGGAAAAGTCTGCCGACTATGTGGTTGCTTTGCGGTTTCTTGAGTGCGGCCCTTTTGGGACTCTACGACGTAGCCAAAAAATCGTCGTTGCGCGACAATGCCGTCATCCCGGTGTTGTTTCTCAACACGCTCTTCTGTTCGCTGATTTTCCTGCCCGCTCTGTGGACTGTCGATTCCGGCGGCTGGGCCGTGCAGCGCTACATCGTGCTCAAGAGCTGCATCGTGTTGTCCTCGTGGCTGTGTGCCTATTTCGGCATGAAGCATCTGCCGTTGACTCTTGTCGGACCCATCAACGCCACGCGCCCCGTGATGGTGCTTGTGGGTGCCATATTGGTTTTTGACGAGCATCTGAATGCGTTTCAGTGGGTTGGCGTGCTCCTGAGCATCGCTTCGTTCTTTCTTCTGAGCCGTAGCGGTAAGAAGGAGAATATATATTTCTTCCACAACAAATGGGTGTTTTGCGTGATAGCGGGGGCTGTGCTCGGCGCCGTGAGCGGTCTTTACGACAAGTTTCTGATGGCGCCGGCGGAGAGCGGAGGTCTTGCTCTGAACCGTATTGCCGTGCAGAGTTATTACAACTTTTATCAATGCGGCATGATGGCTGTGATGCTGGCCGTTCTGTGGTGGCCCACACGCAGGCAGCACACGCCCTTTGTGTGGCGATGGAGCATCCCGCTGATTGCCGTGTTTCTGAGTATGGCGGATTATGCCTATTTTTACGGCCTCTCTCTCGAGGGCGTGATGGTCAGTGTCATTTCCTTGGCCCGCAGAAGCAGCGTGGTGGTGAGCTTCCTTGTGGCCGCATTGTTGTTTAAAGAAAAGAATCTCAAGAGTAAAGCCGTTGACCTCTTCCTGGTGTTGCTCGGCATGCTCTTCTTATATCTCGGTACGTTATGAAACATGTGATTTCTTTCCTGTGCGTCGTCTCCTTTATCCTTTGCGCGCGTATGCCCGCTCAGGCGCAGACGATGAAAGAGGTTTGGACGTCGATGCCCGATTCGGTGATGACGCTCTTAACCCGTAACAACCGTCTGGATTGTTTGGACTATTGGGAGGCCGGACAAGAGGGGCGCGTGACCAATCGCCTGGACGGCGAAGTCAGAATACTTTTCCTGTCCGACGACTCGCTTTCTGTGTCCGATACCGGTGTGAGCCGTTACGAGGTGAGACTGGAAAGGAAAAACGGCGGTGTGATCAAGAAAATTACAGTGCGTCGCGTGGTGACCTCGGGCGATCTCACAGACTGGACGGAGCGTGTTTATTCGCCCGAGTGGCAGTTGATGCATACACGCAAGAAGGCGGGAGACACTTTTGAGAAAGAGCTCCTTAAAGGCACAAGATACATCGAGTAAATAAAAAACCGGACCCTTCAGTGAAGAGCCCGGTTTTATGTGTTGCTTCAGATTTGACTGCGGCGTGCTTACTTGCGCGTCTTGGCGTAGCGGTTCATGAACTTGTCCACGCGACCGGCGGTGTCGACAAGCTTGCTCTTACCGGTGTAGAAGGGATGAGAGCTGCTGGAGATTTCCAGCTTCACTACGGGGTACTCCTGACCTTCAAACTCCACGGTCTCGGTGGTCTTGCAGGTAGAACGGGAGAGGAACATGTCGCCGTTGCTCATGTCCTTGAACACAACGGGACGGTAATTCTCGGGATGAATGCCTTGTTTCATATCTTTTGCAGTTTTTTTGTTTTCCTTGTTTTCTTCATTTGCTCTTGGTAAGAGAGCGTGTGTAATGGATTCAGGGCACAAAAGTACGGTTTTTTTCGTAAATAGAGCAACAAATCGGATATTTTTTTTCGTCATTTCCTAAAAAGATAGTATCTTTGCACGCAAAACAAAGAGTAAACACACCATTTATTTATCAATTTTAACAAAACAACTATGGTAAGTTACAAAGAACTTGGTCTGGTGAACACCCGTGAGATGTTTGCCAAGGCTGTTGCCGGTGGTTATGCCATTCCGGCTTTCAATTTCAACACCATGGAGCAGATGCAGGCCATCGTGATGGCTGCTGTGGAGACTAAGTCTCCCGTCATCATGCAGGTCAGCAAGGGCGCCCGCAACTACGCTAACGGCGTCATCCTCCGCAACCTGGCCAAGGGTGCTGTTGAGTATGCCAAGGAGCTGGGTTGTGAGAATCCTCAGATTGTGCTCCATCTGGACCACGGTGACAGCTTCGAGCTGTGTAAGGACTGTATCGACAACGGCTTCTCCAGCGTGATGATCGACGGCAGCTCTCTCCCCTATGAGGAGAACATCGCCCTGTCCAAGAAGGTCGTTGAGTATGCTCACAAGTACGACGTGACCGTTGAGGCCGAGCTCGGCGTTCTGGCCGGTGTTGAGGACGAGGTTGTTGCTGCTGAGAGCCACTACACCAAGCCCGAAGAGGTGATCGACTTCTCGCAGCGTACCGGTTGCGACAGCCTGGCTATCTCCATCGGCACCAGCCACGGCGCACACAAGTTCACTCCCGAGCAGTGCACGCTCGTCAACGGTGTTCTGGTTCCTCCCCCATTGGCTTTCGACGTTCTGGCCGAGATCGAGAAGAAGCTCCCCGGCTTCCCCATCGTGCTCCACGGTTCCAGCTCCGTGCCCATGGAAGAGGTTGAGACCATCAACAAGTACGGCGGCAAGCTCGAGGCAGCTATCGGTATTCCCGAGGAGCAGCTGCGTCAGGCAGCCAAGAGCGCTGTCTGCAAGATCAACATCGACTCCGACTCCCGTCTGGCTATGACTGCTGCTATCCGCAAGCACCTGGCCGAGCACCCGGGCGATTTCGATCCCCGTCAGTATCTGAAGCCCGCCCGTGAGAACATGAAGAAGATGTACATCCACAAGATTGTGAATGTGCTGGGCTCTAACGGCAAGCTCTAAGCCGGCGTTCTTCTAGAATTAAAGCGAAAATGCAAGCCCCCGAGAGTCATGCGACTTTCGGGGGCTATTTGTTTGTCCTGCACGAAAAATGAAAATGTCAAAATTTTGGCGTCAGGCAGTTGATGGTTTCGTCCCGGCGTCTCCGTAGGGAAAAACTTGCGCGCCAGTTGGAGAAAATTTCCGAGCCCACGGGAAAGTCAAAATAGCGACAGACGAGAAGTAAGAGCCGGGAATTGGAGTAGGAGCGTGTTTTGTCAAGAAGATGGTTTGATTGTCAACCTCGTCAGTAAACAGTCAACCGTTTTTAGGAAAAGACATCTCATTTTCTCATTTTCTCAAATTCTCATTTTGTGTTTTAAGCAAATTACGGGCGGTTTCCTGAAAGAGTTGACACAGGCGGAAATGTCGTACTGGGTTTGTTGAAACTTCCGCTTATGTCAACATGGTCAGTAATCTGTCAACTGTTTTAGTAAAAGATAAACCCTGAATTTGATTTGGCTCTCCGAGGAGCCCATTCAACAAAAACAAGGGTTAAGAGAGAATTATTCAACTTTTCTTAGTGATAAGAGTGCTTTGTTTGCACGAAAAAATGCTCACGCAAACTACGCAAATTGCAAGCAAATAACTATTTTGTCAAGATTTCGGATTTTGAAACACGTATAAACGCGCCGATTTTATAAAAGCTAAATGCCTGATAATCAATATTGGGCTGCTCGCTCAACCCCCAATCAGATACCCTGCAGAGACCGAGCAGAGACCGACCAGAGGCGCTAAATGCGGGTTCGGATGTCAAGTTTTACGTGTACTCTGACTGGTGGGTTACAATTTGCAATTTGCAATTTGCGTAATTTGCGTGAGCATTTTTTTAAGCAAATTACGGGCGGTTTCCTGAAAGAGTTGACTGTTTCCTGTTTTCCATTCAATCGCTTTTTTGAAATCTGTACAATGAAAGGTGTAATCCGTACAATTTTTTGAAAAAAACTTGTGTAAAAAGTTCGTAATTTAAGAAAAATTAGTATTTTTGTACCGTCTTCACGCCGAAAGCGGCCTAAAAAACCGCTGGGAAAAGCTGAAGGAAAGCGTTCCTTTGGCGTTGTGGGACACCATATATGGAAAAGGCGTATATCACGCGCTTTGTTCTTGACGTGTCAAAAGCGTAGGAAACTTTAACTTCTGTCAACGAACATTAGCAACGATAGACGCCCATGGGTATGTAATCGGCTGATTGCTTTTACATTTGCTCTGATTTTGAGTCTAATGTATGTAGCGATTGGTTCAATACATATCGGCGTGGGGTCGTGGTTGCTCGTTCTGACAGAAGTGGGCAATCCTACGGCCTTGACACGTGGAGCGAGTAACTGATAAGTCTCCACGCTTTTTTTGTATCTTGGGAGAGAGAATTAAATCATTTCTTGCCGAATCTGGAGATTATAGGCTTTCCATTAAATTCTAGAATATATGGAAAACAAGAAAAAGAATGAAGAACTCCAGTCGCGTCGTGAGTTCTTTAAGAAGGCCGCAAAAGGTTCATTGCCAATGATTGCTTTGATGGCTTTTGGTCCCACTTTTTTTGCAAGTTGTGGAGATGACGATCCTGTTGGTGATGTAAAGCCTTCATCTGATAAATCCAGTAGTGGCTGTAGCGCCTGCAGTTCTACCTGTAAAATTACTTGTGGAAATGAGTGTAAAGCGAATGCCGTTTATGCGCCGGCATCATGCAGCGGCTCGTGCAAAGGGGCTTGCTATAGCTCTTGCAAAACTTCGTGTTATTCAACGGCAAAGACTCCTGGTGGTGGAAATCCGGATAGTAGTACAAGCTGTAGCTCTTGTTCAAGCACCTGTTCTAGTACCTGTTCTGGTGCCTGTTCGGGTACCTGTTCGGGAAACTGTTATCAGGGATGTAAGAGCTCATGCTCTTCGAGTTGCAGCATAAAGTGCTCAAAACGTACAATTAATCGATGAAGGGATTAGATATAAAGAAAAAGGAGTTGCCATGGAAGGACGGCGTATCTAAGGACATTACGTTCATCGTCACGAAGGATTGTCAATTGGCTTGTAAGTATTGCTATCTCGTAGGCAAAAACTCTAAAGAGCGAATGTCTTATGAGACGGCAAAACTTGCCATTGATTATATACTTGATCATGAAAATGATTTCATGGAAGAATCCGTAGTATGGGATTTCATTGGTGGTGAGCCATTCTTGGAAATTGATTTGATTGACCAGATTTGCGATTATATAAAGACAGAACTTTATAAACGAAATCACCATTGGTTTAACTCATATCGTTTTTCTTTTTCTACTAACGGAATTAATTATCATACAGATAAAGTACAACGTTTTATTAAAAAAAACCTTAGCCATCTAAGCATTGGCATTACCATTGATGGCACAAAGAGTAAGCATGACCTCAATCGTATTTACAAGAATCTAGATGGTGGAAAAGAGCGCGGGTCATATGAGGATGTTGTACGTAACATACCCTTGTGGCAAAAGCAATTTCCCGGCGAGGGTACAAAGGTTACTATAAGTTCTGCGGATATACCATATATCAAGGAGAGTGTACTGCACCTTTATTCACTAGGTATCCATGAAGTGAATATCAACTGTGTGTTTGAAGATGTGTGGAAGCAAGGAGATGACAAACTTTTTGAAGAACAATTGTTGTTGCTAGCTGATGCCATCATCGATGGGGAATATTATCGTGACTTTACATGTTCTTTTTTCTCCGAAAACATAGGGAAGCCTCTTGATACAAAATTGGAGAACAACAATTGGTGTGGTGCAGGCATGATGTTGTCTATTGATGCTGCAGGCAATTTCTATCCGTGTACTCGTTTTGCCGGATATTCTCTCCGTAGTAAGAAGCCTATTATTATTGGCAATGTTTGGGATGGCATAGATAAAAACAAATTGCGGCCGTTCTTGACACTCGATCGTACGACACAATCACCCCAAAAATGTATTGATTGTGAAGTGGCCAGTGGATGCGCATGGTGTCAGGGAGAGAACTATGATGCAGCAGAGACCTCAACCATCTACCAAAGAGCAACCGCCATCTGCAAGATGCACAAAGCGCAGGTACGTGCCAACAACTATTATTGGAACAAACTCTACCGAAAACTCGAAATGGAAGGCAAACGAGAGGAGTTTGAGAAAAACAAGCGTGAAGTGAAACCGGAAATCTGTTGAAGCGATGTTGCAATACCTTATAATATTATTGGATGACACAAGCGTGTCATACTGTCATTATGAGAACAACCGTCGGGAGAGAAAGTTAATCCCGATAGAAAAACTTAAGCAAGGTATCCGCTTCGGCATGATGGAGAATCTCATGATTCAATACGTTTATCCGGATTATGAGTTGCCGGAAGAATACGCTGAAGTGATAGAGAGTATAGACCACTCAAAGATTAAGCCTGTAGCTGATGAGGCCGATATATTGGTGGTGTCAGAGCCTGTTGCCAACGCCGTTACGGTGCCTGTTGTCTGGAGATTGAATAAGGTGCAATTGTTTGAAGCAGAGAAGGACATCTGCGAGATGTTGACTAAGACGCCGAGGTTGAATGTTGTAATTACGGATATTGACAGTTTCACGGACGAGGATTTTGAACGGTATAAAGCTTTACTCGAAAAACTTTCGGAATCCGTAGAGCAGTTGTATGCAGAAGGTAAATCGCCACAGTTGAACCTGCTGACAGACCGCATGATGCTCAAAGAGATGAACAACTGCGGTGCAGGTGATACGTGCATAACATTGGCTCCCAACGGAAGGTTTTATATTTGTCCGGCATTCTATTTCGAAGACAAAGAGGATTTTGTTGGAGACTTGGAGCATGGGTTGGACATCAAAAACCAACAACTTTATAAACTGTCGTACGCTCCAATCTGCCGCCATTGCGATGCTTATCAATGTAAACGTTGCGTGTGGATGAACCGTAAGACTACACTTGAGGTGAATACTCCGAGTCATGAACAGTGTGTCGTGGCGCATTTGGAGCGAAATGCCAGTCGCGATTTGTTGAATAATATTCGCAAGCATAGTACCTTCCTCCCGAATCAGGAAGAAATAACAGAAATTGATTATTTAGACCCTTTTGACAAAAGAGACGAATGGTGATGAAAAAAATGGTAGGGCAAGTGACACCCGAAGAGCGGACAGAGATTCAGACACTCTTCGAACGTCGCAACGGTTTGAATGAGTTGGCAAAGATTCTTACGTCTGATAACGCCGAATTGTATGAGAAGCTGGTGAAGGACTTGGGTGAAACCAGTACAAAGTTCCAGAACTGGTGGGATCGGATGGCGGAGAAATATCAGTGGAAATCTGCAGAGAACGGGACTTGGGAAATTAACTTCGATACGTGTGAAATCTATTTGGTAACGCAATAATACATGTTTCAGTTACTTTTTATAGGCACGACCGAGTTGTTGCTCATCGGTGGTATTGCATTGCTTTTGTTTGGCGGTAAGAAGCTCCCCGAGGTGATGAAGGGATTAGGACAGGGTGTTCAAGAATTCAAGAAAGGCATGAACGAACCTATCCCTGAAAACAAGGAAGACAGAGAGAATTCCACCTCAGAAAGCCAGGATACACAAGCACACAATGAGTCTTCTGTCGAAGATGCCAAGCAATAAAGGGGACGAGGAGAGCAATCTCATGACATTTGGCGGACACCTTGAGGTGTTGCGCCAAATGTTGTTCCGTATTATTGGAGTAGCGGGCGTCATTGCCGTTCTAGTGTTCTGCATGAAAGATCTCACTTGGAACATACTGCTGGCTCCGAGTGAATGGGATTTTTGTACCTATCGCTGGGTAGAAAGCGTGTTGCAAATGATGGGTGTTGATTTCCATTTTGAGGAATATCACGTCAACTTAATCGCTACGGATCTCTCCAGTCAATTTATGACGCATATCACAACCGCCATTTACTTGGGCTTGTTGGGTGCGTCGCCATACATATTGTTTGAACTGTTTCGTTTTATTTCGCCCGCGCTTTATGCGAATGAAAAGAAATATTCTGTTCAGGTAGCCATCATCATCTATACACTCTTTATTCTGGGCGTTCTGATGAGTTACTTTGTATTATTCCCAATTTCATTTCGTTTCCTCGGTACATATGCCGTTTCCGAGCGGGTTGTCAGTACCATCACCCTTGACAGTTATGTGAGTACGTTTGTAACACTTACACTTGTGATGGGTGTGGTGTTTCAGTTGCCGGTGATAGCATATTTCCTGGGAAAGATGGGGATAGTCTCGGCAGAGATGTTGACAGACTACAGAAAGCATGCTTTGATTATCATCATGTTGGTCGCAGCAATTATTACGCCTCCGGATTTGATGACACTGATATTGGTAACTATTCCATTGTATTTATTGTACGAAGTAAGTATATTTGTTATACGTTGAGAAATAGAGAATGGAGTATCAAATAAAGTATATTCATTTTATATTGTAACTGTTTAAGCAAGAATCGACAATGAAAAAGATTTTTTTTAATTTACTGCCAGTATTATTTGTGGCTGCGATGTGTGTAGGTTTCAACTCTTGCGGTGATGATGGCGAAGAAGTTGTACCATCGTCTGTCAATCCCGGCAATTCTTCTGCATCTGACGCACAATCAGATGAAAAACCGGATGAGCAACAAAAGACAGTCTATGATTATATCGTTGTAGATGGTGTGGCATACCAATTGTTTACGAACGGTAATGCAACAGTCATCGCGCGGAAAGACGTAGACGGGGGTAAATATGAAGGAGATATAAGAATTCCCAATACTGTTACATATAATGGAATAACCTTTAATGTGACAGGTATTGGAGACAACGCATTCTATTACTGCCTCAATCTTACCTCGATTACATTGCCCAGCAATTTGAAAAGAATTGGTCGTTATGCTTTTGCTGGTGGTAATTCTAAAATATCATCTATCACTATTCCAGAAAGTGTGACGGACATTGAAGAAGGCGCCTTTGTGGGGTGTACTGGGCTTACATCCATAAAAATTCCAAGTAGTGTGACGATTATAAAAGATGATGTCTTTAGAAGTTGTAGAGGTCTCACTTCTATTACCATCCCCAATACTGTGAAAAGCATTGGGGCTGTAGCTTTCATGTATTGCAATAGTCTTACATCTATCACTATTCCAAGCAGTGTGACGAGCATAGGTGGTAGTGCTTTTTCTCAATGTCAATACCTTAGACAAATCACAATTCCTTCGAGCGTGAAAAGTCTTGGGAGCGCTGCTTTTATGGCATGTCCCAGGCTTAATTCAGTTACTATTCTTGGGGGAATAAAAACTATAGAAAGAAGTACTTTTTCAAATTGTTACGCTCTCACATCTGTTACAATTCCCAACAGTGTGACGAAATTTGAACAAGGCGCTTTCTCAGGCTGTACTAGCCTAACGTCTATTACCATTCCAAGTAGTGTGACGAATATTGATAGTGAAGTCTTTTACGGTTGTACCGCCCTTATGTCTGTTAAATGCTTATCTAATACCGTGCCAGTAATAGGACGTATAGCCTTCGGGAGAACGCCTCAGAGTACTGCGACACTTTATGTACCTGCGTCTTCTGTTAATGCATATAAGGCGGCCGATCAATGGAAAGACTTTGGGACAATATCTTCTTTGTGATATAAAGTCGAAAACAGCATACAAAAGGGGAAAATGTGCTCCATGAAATAGAAACACAATCTTATAGTTTGTCACAATAAATATAATCAATGGTAAAATTATGAAAAAGAACATTTTTAAATGGCTGTCACTTTTTGTTTTGGCAGTAGTGTGTATCGGTTTTGTATCTTGTGGCGATGATGACGATGATGTTAATCCTGGTGGCGGATCAGAAAGCGGTATTGCTGGTAGATTTCAAGGCCCCAAACGTGTCTTTGGCAACAACTTGCTGAGATCATTCGGCAGTGAGGAAACCCCTTGGGAACTGACTTATAATTCAGATGACTTCGTCACAGAAATAAAGAAAAAAAACTCCTCGTCAGGGTATAAAGTGTCCTATTCGGACAATCAGGTAATTGTAACAGAGGAAAGAAGGACGTACTCTTATCAATATATTTTCATTATTGGTAGCAATGGATTTGCAGAGTCATACACCTGTTCTAAAGTTGGTGGTGGCGGTAGTCGTGATTGTTTAAAGTTTGAATATGATTCTGATGGACATCTGACAAAGATAACTGCTACAGAGGATGATGACAGACCTTGGATAGGTACAATGATATGGCAGAATGGAAATACCATAAAACTCTACGACAACGATGGTGGCAGAATTAGTGCTTATACCTATACCTCTATCAATAATAATGTCGGGTTTTTATTCATTAGGCCAGGCATGGGTGGAGATTTTGGTGATTTCTTTGACGAGGTCTTCCATTACATTGGATTGCTTGGCTATGGTACCAAGAACCTTATAAAGTCCTATAGTAGAGAAAGTGTAACGACAAAAAGAGGAGAAAACACATGGACTTTTGATGCTGCAGGTCGTCCCACAAAGTGTGTTACAGAGGTAACTGAAACCGAAGGCAGCAGTAGCCGCTCATCCTCTACTACCTATGTATGGAATTATAGATAAAACTTCTTGAAAAAAAACATATGCGTCCGCAGACAAAACCTGCGGGCGTTTTTTTTTCTTGTGATTCTGTGGCCTATTTTTTGAAAATTTTCCACATCAGCCTACATACCTACACGATTTATGGGTTAAACGAATGAGATACAGGCAAATATCTATGTCGCAAGCCTACACAAAGCCTACACAAAGCCTACACTGAGCCTACACGATACCTACACAAAAACTGCACTTTTACGGCGCGAAGCCTATACGACAGAGGCCGATTAGCGTTGCCGTAAATATCCGACAGTTCATCAGTAAAGTAATTCTCTGAGAATTCTTCTACTCCCTAACTGGAGAGATTTTTCTGCCTAACTGGGGAATGGTAAAATTCTCTAGAGAATAATTATCGGGCTCAGTAGAGTAAATTTTCTTCTTAGCTCTTCCAATTTTTACTGCATAGTTATCCAAACCTTTTTTTATAGTTATCCGGAAAGGATGAGGGCTGATGTCTGATGGCTGATGTATGAGGGCCGACCCTTCGACTGACTCAGGGCAAGTGGCTGAGGGATGATGTAAACGGACACAATTAACGCTTGTCCGTTATGTCCGTTATGTCCGTTGAAGGCCCTCAGATTGTTGTCAGACTATCGTCAGACTGTTCCCAAAGGCTTAGATTTGATGGCTGAAGGCTGATGGCTGATGTATGACGTATGATGGCTGACTGGCGAGGGGAGAGAAGGCTTTGGAGAGAGAAGGATCTCCAATCAGTCTCAAATCTCAGATCTCAGTTAAAAAATAAGGGTACCCCATTCACTTGAAAAGGTCTCTATATTATATATAACTTATTAATATATAAATATATATAAATATAAATAAAGATAAAATAAGAAAAGGTGGTACCCTCGAAAAACAACTGAGATTTGAGATTTGAGACTGAATCGGATTTAAGTCATCCCCTAAAAGCCAATAACACAGCAAGATACGTTGTTGTTGCAGAAGCACAGTTCATCGCTTTTACCCTCAAAAGCAGGAAATTTAGCCTCAATAAAGGGCCGTTTTAGGCCTGAAAAGCATGCGCGAAACAGCTTTTTGAGCATCGTTCACCCTCAAAATCGTTCGTCACAGCCTTCCGGAAAATTCAGCCAGCAACACCGAATCGAGGTGTTTTAGACATAAAAGTGCAATAAAACTCTGCCCTCACAGACCAGTTCCCCTGCGCAGCGCCTGCACAGCGCCTGCGAAACTGCGGATGAATAGTTTCGTTTGCCTAATCGCTTTTTTGTAAAAGAACGGACACAATTAACGTTTGTCCGTTATGTCCGTTGAATGCATTTTTTGCATAACCCGAATATTCATTGAGTCCGATAAATCAGCAGTGATGCAGCGGCTCTGGGCGGGGGGAGAGAAGAGAAGTCAAAATCTTACTCTCTAGTTAGAGAATTTTTACTCCCCAGTTAGAAACTCCCAAAATCGTGTGAGTTAACTCGATTCATCTGAAGTGACCCCCAATATTTGGACGGATTAAACATTATTATTTATTTGATATTGAGTCCTGTATTGTACTGGACTCATTCCTTTTAATCTGAGTTTTATTCTCTCATTATTGTAATAATCAATGTATTCTATCAGGTCTTTTTTGAAGACTTCCATAGATGTGTACTTACCTGGATAAAGCAATTCTGACTTCATGATACCAAAGAAGTTCTCCATCATGGCATTGTCCAAACAGTTTCCTTTACGGGACATACTTTGGATGATACCATGCTCCTTCAGGCTGTCCTGATAGGCTGCATGCCGGTAGTGCCAACCCTGATCAGAGTGCAATACGACACCTTCAGGGAGGTCTACGCGCTCATACATCCGGTTGAGCATACCGAGTACCATTTCCATGTTTGGCTTCTCTGTGATTGAATATGCAAGGATCTCACCATCGCACATGTCAAGTATAGGTGACAGGTAAATCTTGCGTCCGCCGATCGTCATCTGGGTCACGTCTGTTGCCAACTTCTGATAAGGTCTTTCAGCTGTAAAATCCCTGTCTATGATATTAGGCGCAGTCTTGCCAACTTCTCCTTTATAGGAGTGAAATTTCACCTTCCTCACCTCGCTCTTCAGTTCCATTTCGTCCATAAGCTTCTTGACTGTCTTGTGATTGATAAGACTGCCATCCTTACGAAGTTCCAGCGTTATACGCCGGTATCCGTATCGTCCTTTATGCTTATGGAATATGATGCATATCATATCTTTTACTTCCTTGTACTTGTCTTGCTTCTTGTGATGCTTGAGGTGATAATAGAATGTACTACGTGCCATCATCTTGAGCTCCAGCAGGACATCTAAATCCGCATGCTCATTACGCCTTAGTTCTTCGATGGCCCATGCCCAATCGCTCTGTTTCGGGCTTCTCTTTCCTCTACTAAGGCTTTCACTTTTTTTAGCAGGAGATTCTCAAGTCTTAAGCGTTCATTCTCTTTGCGAAGGACCTCAAGTTCTGTCACTGGCCCGCTGTTCTTTTTCGGTCTGCCCATATCTGATAGCATGCTACGCTCTCTTACATTCAAAAGTGCACGCCAGCCTCCCTTTCTATACATGCCTGACCAGCGGGAGATTGTTATAGGGTGCACACCGTACTTCAGCGCAGCAGAGTGCAAAGTTAAATGATTTTCTGCAATATCCAAAATTATTTTCCTCTTTAATGCAAAATCAATCTTAATTTTTGCATTTTTCTTCAAACCGACGGATCCGACTTCTTTGTATTTGACCCATATAACTTTCAGTTGAGCAGCACAGATACCATACTTTTCTTGAATAAAGCTAAAAGTCCGACCTTCGTCCAACAGACGCATATATTTTAGAAGGTCTGCATAGTCATGTTTCTTCCTCTTTGTTTTTGACATAATGTACCCTAAAAGTTTTTTGTCCAACTTTTGGGGTGCACTTCACATCGTGTGAGTTAACCCGATCGATCGTTTGAGTTAACTCAGGTTTTTTGACGGCCTTTTTGCAACAACGAACGGACACAATTAACGCTTGTCCGTTATGTCCGTTATGTCCGCAAAGCGTCGCGAACGGACATAACGGACATTTCGGACATCCGTAAAAATGTCCGTTGAATGCATTTTTTGCATAACCCGAATATTCATTGAGTCCGATAAATCAGCAGTGATGCAGCGGCTCTGCAGCAGTGATGCGGCGACTCTGGGCGAAGGTAGAGGGAAGAGAAGGCTTTGGAGAGAGTAGAATACTGTGAGACAAACGCTCATTCTGTTCCATTTCCAGTTGTTCCAATTAAAAATGAGACACCTGCAACCTCTCTTATATATTATGTAACTAATTAATATATAAATATATATATATATATAATAAAACAAGAGAAAGTGACACCCTCAAAAAATAACTGGAACAACTGGAACTGGAACAAAAATACTCTCAAGATGTCTCCTAAAAGGCAAAAATACAGCAAGATACGTTGCCCTGTCAAGAGCACAGCTCATTGCTTTTACCCTCAAAAGCAGGACAATTAGTCTCGACAAAGGGCCGTTTTAGGCCTGAAAAGCATGCGCGAAACAGCATATAGTTATCCGGAAACAAAAAAATGGCCCCCAAACGGAGGCCATCTCTCATTTCCCTATTTTCGTGATGGAACTACTCCATCACGTCCTTTGTGCCACCGGTCTGCTGGAAGAAGGTGACTTTCGTGGTGGTTTTCTTATCGAAGAGCAGGTTGGAGAGCAGCTGCACACAGCCGAATTGGCCCATCGGGGTTTCCAACTCTGCCAGTTTCTGCGAGGCGGTGAAGATGGTGGCCTTCATCCTTGCGGGTACATTGTAGAAGACGCCTTTCTCCACTTTGGCCAGTTTCTTCTCCGTTGTTTCGTCCTGTACGGGTGTCGGCAGGGTCTCAAGATTCTCAATGCTGAGATAAACCGGCTCGCCGCTGAGGTCGTCGGCATCCACCAGTCCCAATTTCTGAGAGAAGCGGCAGAGGAGCATTTTGGAGGTCACCTCTGAGGGGATCACAGAAAGGGAGAAGACCTCCGTGCTGGTTTCCTTGGTGCCTTTGAAAAGAGACTCCAGAGCCTCGGTTTGCAGGTCCATCTGATTGAGCATCAGTTGCAGTTGTGCTCCGTCCTTGGGCGTGTTGTCCGCTTCTCCTCTGATCAGGGCGTTGCGGCTGTCGCGGATGTCGTAGATCTCCTGTGCCACCAGCTCGGCCATCTTGGCCACGCTTCCGGCGGAAAGCATCTCCTGGTTCATGTAGTCGCGAGGATTGGCTGCTTTGGGAGCCGGAATGCGTTCGGGTAGGGGAGGTAAAGTCGCTTCATCGGCATCGGTGTTGATGGAGAGCAATATGCCGTCGCGGCTAAGTCCTACGAGAGGAGCCACGGTCTTGCTCTTCAGGTGGATGGTGTAGGCTTTGCTCTTGTCGGGAACGCCGTAAGGCTGCAGCTCCACGCTTTTAATGGTCCACGCGGTGGTCACCTGGTCGGGCACATCCTGAAGGCGGAGATATTTGAAGGCGTATTTGGCAAAATCGCCGGGACGGGTGACGGTCTTCTCAGCCTTAACCACAACGCGAAGAGCGGTGCGCGGGAGGTAATAGCACACACCTTCCAAGGTGCTGCCGGGTACAAAAGCTTCGGTTTCCGTCTGAGCTGCCACATTCATGTCCCGGGTGCAGAAAAGCATGAGTGTTGCAAGTGCAAAAAAGAGTCTTTTCATTGTTGTTGAATTACAATTTGCGGACAAAGATACAAAAAAGTTGCCGTTCTTGCCAAGGCATCCATAAAAAAAGTGTATATTTGTAAACAAATTGAAGCATAATGGACAGCATTTTAGTTAAGGACAGAAGGTTTGTACCTTTTATTACGCCTGAGGAACTCAGCAAAGAAGTGAAGCGTGTGGCAGCAGAAATCACCCGTGACTACGAGGGAAAGGATCCCCTTTTCCTGTGTGTGCTGAACGGCAGTTTCGTGTTTGCGGCCGACCTCATCCGCGAGGTGGACATCCCGTGTGAAATCAGTTTCGTGAAGATGACATCCTATCAGGGCGTTGACACCACCGGCACGGTGCGTGAACTGATAGGTCTGAACGTGGATATCACAGGCCGTCACGTGGTGATCGTGGAGGATATCGTGGACACGGGCATCACGATGGCCCATATGCTGGAGACGCTCAAGGGACACAATCCCGCCAGCATTGACATCTGCACGCTGCTCACCAAGCCCGACAAGCTGCAGGTGCAGTTGGATATCCGCTATTGCTGTCTCTCCATACCCAACGGTTTTATCGTAGGCTACGGTCTGGATTATGACGGTTACGGCCGAAACCTCAAGGGTATTTACGTTGTGGAAAACAGAAAAAATAATATGATAAAAAAATGAAGAACATTATTATTTTCGGTGCTCCCGGCTCGGGCAAAGGCACCTACAGCGACGAGATTGTAGCCCGTTACGAGATGGGACACATCAGTACGGGCGATGTGCTGCGTGCCGAGATGAAGAACGGCACGGAGTTGGGAAAAACCGCCAAGGGATACATCGACCAGGGACAGCTCCTGCCCGACTCTCTGATGATTGACATCCTGGCTAAGACTTATGACGCCCTGCCCAAAGGAAAGGGCGTGATATTCGACGGCTTTCCCCGCACCATCGCACAGGCAGAGGCCCTGAAGCAGATGCTGGCTGAGCGCGGTGACGATATGGGCGTGATGGTGGAGCTGATCGTGGACGAGGATACGCTTTTGAAGCGTTTGCTTAACCGCGCTATAGAGCAGGGTAGAGCCGATGATAACGAAGAGACCATCAAGAAGCGTTTCGCCGTTTATCACAGCCAGACAGAGCCTTTGGCAGAGTGGTTCCAGAAGGAAGGCATCCGTCACACATTCACCTGGAAGGGAAGCAAAGAGCAGATGCTCTCTGAGATTTTCGCCTTCCTGGACAAGCAGTAAACGAAGGTTTGGAAAGCAACTTCGTCGATTATGTGAAGATTCTCTGCCGCTCCGGTAAGGGCGGCAGAGGGTCTATGCACATGCACCGGGCCAAGTATGTGCCCAACGGCGGTCCCGACGGCGGCGACGGCGGCAGGGGCGGACACGTCATCCTGCGCGGAAACCACAACTATTGGACCTTGCTCCATTTGCGCTATCAGCGTCATGTCTTTGCCACCAACGGTGAAGCCGGCGGCAAGAGCCGCAGCACCGGAGCGGACGGAGAGGACCGCTATATTGATGTGCCTTGCGGCACGGTGGTGTATAACGCCCAAACGGGCGAATATATTTGCGACATCACCGAAGACGGTCAGGAGGTGATGCTGCTGAAAGGCGGACGGGGCGGTTTGGGCAATTGGAATTTCCGCACGTCTACGAATCAGGCTCCCCGTTATGCACAGCCCGGAGAGCCCATGCAGGAATTGCTCGTGGTGCTGGAGTTGAAGCTGTTGGCCGACGTGGGTCTGGTGGGTTTCCCCAATGCGGGTAAGAGCACTTTGTTGAGTGCTCTGTCCAGCGCCCGTCCCAAGATTGCGGATTATCCGTTTACCACGATGGAGCCCCAGTTGGGCATCGTCTCATACCGTGACAACCAGAGCTTCGTGATGGCCGATATCCCCGGCATCATCGAAGGGGCGGCGGAGGGTCGCGGACTGGGATTGCGATTCCTGCGTCATATTGAGCGCAACAGCCTGTTGCTTTTCATGGTGCCCGGCGATGCGGACAATATTCGCGCGGAGTACGAGGTGCTTTTGGGGGAATTGCGTAAGTTTAATCCGGAGATGCTGGACAAGCAGAGGGTGCTGGCAGTGACGAAAAGCGATCTGCTGGACGAGGAGCTCATAGAGATGCTGCGGGAAGATTTGCCTGAAGACCTCCCTGTGGTTTTCATCTCCTCTGTGGCGCAGACAGGACTCACGGAGCTCAAGGACGTGCTGTGGCGCGCGCTGAACAGCGAAAGCAACAAGATGACGGCCATCAGCCAGAACGAAACGCTGGTTCACAGGGATAAGGACTTTTCCTTCATGCACGACGATGAAGACGATTTGGATATCTCTGTGGAGGAAGAGGAGGCAGATGACGATGAACTGTTTGAGGAGGAGTGGGACGATGACGTATCGGACGCCTGAGCGGTTTCGGGCCTTTTCTGTCGGCAAAGACGGGGATTTCCCGTTGACTGACGACGGAAGTTTCCTTCCTCCTTCCGGTGCATGGGGCGTGGCCCTTCCGCGTCAGGTGCATTCTGCTAATGTGGTTTACGTCAAAGATGCCGGACGTCCGGCGGATACGGATGCCGTCTTTACGGATGCTCCGGGTTTGTGCGTAGCCGTAAAAACAGCAGATTGCATCCCCATTCTCCTGTATGCAAATCAGGAACATCCGGCCGTTGCTGCTGTACATGCAGGATGGCGCGGAACGGTGACGCGCATCGTATGCCGCACTTTGGAAGAAATGGCGGCGCACGGGCTGATCACGTCCGTTTCGGACTGTCATGCCATCATCGGCCCCGGCATATCACAGGCGTCTTTTGAGGTCGGTGATGAGGTCTATGAGGCTTTTGAAAAAGAAGGTTTCCCGATGAGGCTGATTGCTCAGCGTCGGGAGAAATGGCATATAGACCTGCGTGAGGCCAACCGCTGGCTCCTGGAGGAGTGTGGCGTTCGCGATGTTTTCGTGTCCGATGTGGATACAAAAACGTCTCCCGACTGGTACAGCGCCCGCCGGGAGACGATCAATACAGGGCGTAATTACAACGCTATTTTCTTCTTGCCATCCTGAATGTAGATGCCCTTCTGAGGCACAGCGTTCAGACGTCGGCCGTTCAGGTCGTAGATGATGCCGGAGGCTGGTTGAGGCGTTTCCGGCGTTTCTTTTTCGCTCAGATCATAGATAACGGTGGGGTAGTGGCCGGTGGCGAAGTTGAAGTCGCGATTGGCCATGACGGTGAGTCCGGCGATGTCTTCCTCTGTGAGGGCTCTGTTGTAGATGAGCAAGTCGTCGAACATGGCGGGAGCACTGCCCCAGAAGCTGCCCATGCCCAGATAGAAGTAGTTGGCGCTGCTCATCCAGTCGAGCACCTTGCTGTAGTCAAAGGCGTCGGCATCCGCACTGCCGGCATAACTCTCGTTGGCTTTGGCTTCTCCGTTGATGTAGAGCGTGATGCCGCTTCCGGTGAAGACATAGGTCACAAGGGTCCAAGTGTTCGCCGGAATGTTCGTTGAGGTGACGCTGTTGGGATGATTGATGTCAAACCATGTGCCGTTATTGTTGTTGTAACCCAAGTAGGAGTTCCCGGTCAGATAGAGGCGTTCACCCGTTGCCGAGGAAGTGGTGCTGCCAAAGAAGCTCCAAAGTGCATCCCACACGTTGTCGTCCAATCGCTTTACCCAAAGAGAAACGGTGGCACCTTCAAGGTTCTGCCCCTTGAGCGGATTGTCCATGCGGGTGTAACTGCAGCGCTGCTGTGCGCCGAAGTATTGGTGCAACACTTTTCCGCAGCGATAGGCGCTGTCTTCTTCAAGAGCAGGCACCGTGCCGCCCGTGCCGGCAATGCCGAGTGTAGCCACCTGGCTCTCGTCCTTTTGGTTGACTACGGGAATTTCGTCGAAGTTGTAATAGGCCGTCAGGCCGCTGCTGTAGTCACCGTTGGCAAAACCGATGCTGATGCGTTTTGTCCTGTTGTTGTATGTCCAACTGTATGAATCAGACCAATAGTAATCTCCGCACTCCAAACGTCCGGTGAATTTGACTGTGAGTGAAGTGGGGGCAGTCTCAGGCGCACGGAACTTACCGGTGTTGGTCAGTACATCGGTATTGGTGGAAACCCAGGACTCTGTAACATTCTCAGTCATCTCTGCATACACATTCTGATTAGAGGATAATGTGCTGTTTTTGACCGGCAGAGTAAGCTTGGGGAAGTTAAGTGCAATGGCCGAGCGAGGCTCCAACTTGTAGCCCCACAGGGGCGTGCCGCTGTTATTGGCAATGTTTGTGTTATCCACGCAGGTGAAGGAGATGGTCTTGTGGTTGTTGCCGGTCCAGGCTGCGCCCCGGCTGTCACCGTTCATCGAGTTGGAACAGATGACGCCCTGGTAGGTGCCGTTGGCCAAAGCAAGCGTGATATAGTCCGTGCCTGCTTTTATGCTCCATGTGCCGTCGTAACTGCTGGTGGCGCCTTTTACGGTGCCGTCTTCTTTCAGCGTTACCATCACGGGCTTGTGGTTGGCAATGGTTGTGCTGTCCTGCTTCATCTTGTAGTAGTGACGGAGCACATGCCAATCGCCGACGATGTCGTCTGCGGTGTAGTGTGACGTCTTGGGCGTATCCAAGGTTTCCGTCCCGCCGTTGTAGGCAAAAGGCGAAGCCACCAGCCATCCGCTCTCGTTCTGGAAGAGCTGCTGAATGTGCACCAGATGTCCGGCTGTGCCGTCGTTGTACTTGGTGTGATAAACCACAAAAGCCTGGTTGGTGGCGGAATTAATCACGGCGGAATTGTGTCCCTGACTGTTCCAACCCTGAGTCTGCATTTCGCCCCAACCGGTGAACGCACTCATCAGTTTGGTGCCTCGGGTGTCATCCGTAGTTCTGTCGGCAGTATTGTAGTTGAAAACATAGTTCGTAAAGAGCGCGGAACGACCGGCCGCATCCTTGTACGGACCGAGGGGAGAGGTGCTGCGGAAGATGCGCATCTCATAGCCTTCGCGGGGACCGAATCCGCCATAGCTCATGAAGAGGTAATAGTAGCCGCCAATATATTTGATATACGGGCCCTCGCCGCTGACATAGTAGCCGCCGGCAATCTTGCGGCCGAAGTAGGGATCTTTCACGCCGTTTCTTCCTTGGGCGCTGTAGTCGGACGGGTTGTTGGTGTAGTTGTACTTATAATCGTTGAGACCGGTCTCCTTGTCCAACTTGAGCATGAAGATGCCACCAGACCATGAGCCGTAGGCTATCCAAAGTTCACCAGTTTCGTCAAAAAACACGCAAGGGTCGATACAGTTGGGCCAATAATTGCCCCAATTGTTGCCAATAGTGTAGCGGCTGGGAATGGACGTTGCACCGATGGCGATAGAGAGATCGGTTTCGCTGAGAGCGGGTGCGCCGGTATTGCCGTTGAAGCCACCCATGACAACCGGACCCTGATACGTCCAGGGGCCTTCTGCCGAGTCGGAAGTCAGCAGGATGATGATGCTGTTCCATTGCGGACCGTTGATGGACAGATAAAAGCACCATTTGCCCATCGTGGGATTGTAGATGATGTCCGGCGCCCACATGTTGCCGTCGATATAGAATTCCTTCTCGTCACCGGGTGCGGCGTATCGGTTGGCATACGACTCGGCGTCGAAGTTGGGCATGTCCACTTCCGTGCCTTGATAGTTTTTGGTCTTGGTGATCTGCTGGACGTTGAATGCCGCGCGAACATTTGTGGCTTCGCCCGTTGCGTCACCCTGATGTGCCAGGCGGACGAAATACGGATCGAACCAAATGCTGTTGTGCATGACGGTCCACGACTTGAGATCCGTGCTTTTGCCGTTGCCCAAGTGAGATCCCCAAACGTAGTAGGTCTTATTGTCAGGGCTGTAGACGATGCTGGGATCGTGGATGCTGACGGTGCCGATGGTCGTGGACGAATTTAACGTTTGGATGTCCGCTTCGCTCACTTGTTTGGTTTGTGCCTGTAAAACA
>JAEEGI010007853.1_pt1 | contig 23764 bp, 15 predicted proteins | sample 8958751 | NCBI WGS metagenome assembly JAEEGI01 (sample SAMN16246545, study PRJNA631951) | gut metagenome | biome: gut microbiome; feature: rumen; material: KS-attached | host: Bos | place: Iran: Karaj | collected 2018-10 | reverse complement strand
TATTAGTTATTTTAAGTATTTGTTAAGATTTATAATTGAAGAAATTTTCTTTGATTCATCTTTTTTTTTCTTTCATAAAATAAAAGAAAAATATTATTCTTTAAAAAAATATTTTATTTTGAATGACTCATTGAATATTGATTAATAAGAATAAATTAAAAAATAATTATATTTTTATTTACAAAAAATATAACTTAGACAAAATTATTATTATATATTTGACTATTTTCAAATTTATTATAATTAGAACAATTTCCATTAAACTCTCTTTCATTACAATAATATTCTGAATTATTTTTTTTCAAAAAATAATTACAATAATAATTACATTGACTTAAATCACCTTTTCCACTATAAAAAGCCATTTCAGAAATATTATTAAAAGCATTATTAACATCAATTTGAAATTGTTCATCTTCATTTCTAACAAAAACTTTTTGAATAATAGGTTTATTATTATCTTCAATAAAAGAATTAATAGAATTTCTATTAGAATTATTAAAAAAAGAATTTCCAGTTTCAGTTGATAATTGAGTTAAATTAAATGAATTTGTACTATCACTATGAGTAATAATATTATTTGTTAAAAGTGAAGAATCATTTTCATCATATTTATTTTTTCCTGAATTAAAAACTAATTTTTGTTTTCCAAAATAAACTGGATTTTTATTATTTAAAGCTTTATTAAATTCTCTATAATTTGTAAATTCAACAAAGCCAAAACCTTTTGATCTTCCTGTTATTTGATCAAATATTATTTTAACACTTATTATAGATGAATATAAATTTAAAAAATAATTTTTTAGTTCTTCATTTGAAATTGTTTTATCAATATTTCCAACAAATAACTAAAAAAATATTATTTTTTAAATATTATATTTTACTGTAAATTTAACTGGTTTTATTGTATTTAAACGATCAGCTTTTTTTACCCAGTTTAATTTAATGTTTATTTTTTTATATATTATTCCATTATATTTATTTAGAACATTTAAAGCCGTTTCATGAGAATCAAATTCAAGGAATGCACATCCTCTTTTTGAAACTTTTGTTTTTAAAGTAATTTTCGTTGGGAAAATTCCTAATTCTTTTAAAGTTTCTTTTAAAAATTCTGAATCCATCCAAGATTCAATGTTCCCTAACCATAATGTTTTATTTGCTGTATTCATTTTAATATATTATTATTATAATTTTTTTTATTTTTTATTCATTTTTTATTTTTAAAAAATTTAGATATTTATAATTTTGTAATGGATTTATATTGAATATCTAATATCTATATTTAATATTTTTTTATTAATGAATTCATCTTAATTATTCTTTCTTTTTTGAATAATATTTAAAGGCATTTATCAATATTTTAAGAATATAAAAAAGATGAATTAATATTGCTTTTGCAAAAAATTAATAAGATATGTTTTTTTTGAAAAAAATATTATAAAAAAAAGGAAACAACTTATATATAGTGATAATTGAATATAAAAAATTCTAATATTTAAATAATTCAATAGAATGAAAAGAATTTAAAAATTTAAAATTATTTTTTTAAATTAATACTAATTAAATAAAATAAACTTATAATGAATGATGGATATAATTCAAAATCCAAAAGTCCTCTTAAAGACTATATGAGACAACTTTTATCAAAACAATATAAAATATCATCTGATAAATCATTAAATAATATAAATAAATATAAAAATGATTCAAAAAATTTAACAAATACTTTCAGGAAAGGAATTAATAAAGAAAAGCCAATTCATAAATATAAAACATCAAAAAATTCACCAAATCATGTTTTTAATTCAAATAATAATATAGAACAAATGAGAGAAATTTTAAATGATAAAAGAGATATTTTTTTAGATAGTAATTATATTAATAATAATAATCAAATTATTCAAACAAATAGAATTAACTTTTTAAAAGATAATAAGTTTGATCCTTTATTTATGAAAAAGATTCAAAAAATATATTCTAAACAACATTCAACTCAAAATAGTTTATCAAAGTTAACTCCTTCAAACATTTTTAATAGTCATTTGGAAAATTCTTTAAAAAATAATTCAAAAAATTTACAAAATAATATAAGTAATTATAAATTTATTAAAGGGAATAATAGTTCTTTAGATGAAGATAATCATTTTAATCCTTTAATTCCAAATTTTGATAATTCAAATTTTAAAGAAGAAAAAGGAAATATTTCAAGTGATTTTTCTCAAATTAAAAAATATTCTATTATTAATTCTTTTAGTCATGGTAATTTTTATAGTAATTCAAATATAAAAAGTAATAATAGCTCAAAAGGAAAAAATAATAATAATGTAACTTTAAAAAGTTATTTATATAATAGTTTATCTAAAAAAGAAAATAAGAAATTACCTGAAAAATATAAATTAAATAAATCAAGTGGAACTTTTTTTCCTTTGGATTCTAAGTTTGATATAAAGAAGAAATTAAATAAAACTTCTTATCCTTCAAAAAATAATTCAAAAAAAAAATCAAATATAAAAAAAAATTCAGTTAAAAATGAAATATTAAATTTATTGATTCCTAATCAAAAAAAAAATATAAATGTATCAAAACCTTTTATTTCTAATTTATTGAAATCAAAAAATAATTTTTCAATTAATTCAAGTATGAATAATTTACATCAAGTAAATAATCCTTTTCATATAAAAAATTTATCTGAAATTTCTTCTAAATTAAACAATTCAAAAACAAGTAAATTATTAAAAAATTCTCAAGCTAATTTAACAAATAAAAATTTTGTTAAAATGAATAACATAAAATATTTAGAATATATAACTTCAGGATTAAAAAATAATAATTCAACAAAAAATACTTCTTCATTAAGTAATAAATCAAGTAAAAAAAAAGAAGATATAGAAAAAGAATATTTACAAATGAAACTTCAAAAACAATTAAAAAATTCAAAATCTTTAACAACAGTTCAAAGTAAACAAAATTCAAAGTCTTCAAGTAGAATAGATGAATATTCAAATATAGGAAATAATTCTAAATATAATAATAATTCAATTAGAGATTCTCAAAAAAATAAAAATAATCAAAAGAAAAATAGTGATAATAATAAATTAAATAAAAAAGAACATGTTCAAAATATAAAAAAAATAACTTTAAATATATTTAAGAATGAACAAAAAAAAAAAGAAGAAATAAAAGAAGAAAAGAATAAAAATAATTTAACAACTCAATCATTACAATCAACAATGAAAGAATCATCATATTACAAAAAAGAAATGGAAAAAATATCTGATTATATAAAAAGATGTAAAATAACTTTATAATTAATTTAAAATATAGTTCATTATACAAAAGGAATTTATCCTCCTTCTCAATTCCATTTTTATGAATATGGAAGAATTATTGGAAAAGGTGCTTTTGGAAAAGTTAATATTGCATTACATCTTTGTTCAGGTCGTTTAGTTGCAATTAAATCATTTAATAAAAAAAATATGAAATCAAAAAACACAAGACAAAAAATAAAACATGAAATTGAAATATTAAGTAAATTGAAACATCCTTTTATATCACAGTAAAAATATATATTTATATAAAAATAAAATAGAATATTAGATTCCTTTGAAACTGAAACTCACATTTTAATAATAATGGAATATATATGTGGAGATTTATTAAAATTTCTTCAAAAAAGAACTAAAATATGTGAAAATTCAGCGAAAATAATATTTAAACAATTAATATTAGGATTACAATATATTCACAAAAACAAAATAGTACATAGAGATATAAAATTAGATAATATTCTAATGGATTTAAATAATACAATAAAAATATGTGATTTTGGAGTATCTAAAATAATAAATGAAAATGATATAATGTATGATCATTGTGGAACTCCAGCTTATATAGCACCTGAAATTTTTAGAGATAAAGGTTATGAAGGTTTTAAATGTGATATTTGGTCTGCTGGTGTTACTTTATATTATATGATTAGTGGTCTTCAACCTTTTAAAGCTAATAATATTAAAGATTTACAAAAATTAATTTTATCTGGGAAATATCATCAATTAAATGGTGTTTCTAATTCACTTAATAATTTAATTGATGGTTTATTACAAAGTGATCCTAATAAAAGACTTAATATTAATCAAATTTTAAATCATCCTTGGCTTTCAGGAGTTAATGTTAATTATAGGAAAGAAGTTAATTTATTTACTGATGCTGAAAAAATTTTATTAGGGAAATATGATGTTGATTATTTAAATAGTTGTAAATTAGATTTAATTGAAAATTTTACAGATAAAAATTTAGATACTATTAATGAAGAAAAGAAGAAAATGGGTTTAACTAAAAGTTTAATTTTAGCTCCTTATAATTCTTATGCTGAATATAATGGAAATATAATAAATAATGAAATTAAAATTGAAAATAATATTTGTAAATATAGAGGAAAAGCACAAAGAGCAAATTTAAAATATGAATTAAATAATAATAAAGATTTTGACAATGGAATTATGAAAACTCAAAAATCAAATGATTCAAATATGATAAATACAAGTTCAAATAATATTTCTTTTTCTAAACCAATTTCTCCTAAATTTGAATTTCAAAATATGTTTAAAAGTAATAATATTTCTGAAAGAAAAACAAATAATAATATTTATTTAAATTCTCCTAAAGAAAGATCTTTAAGTAATGATTCCATTTCTCAATTTTCTCATAAAATTAATATTAGAAATGATATTATAAAACATATTGAAATGAATGTTGGATATGATAAAAAATATTTAATTAATTGTTTAAAAAATAATGAAATTAATTATGCTACTGCTACTTATTATTTATTATGTAAGAATCAGGAATAAGTTTCATTAAAAAAAGAAAATTATATTTGTATAGTGCTTTTTTTTATTTATTACATAATTTTTTACAAATATCAATTAATATTATTAATTTTTTTGGAATAAATAAAAAACAATAACTTAAAAAATTAATGAAAATTTATTTATTATATAATGATATAAAAAAGTAAAATTTATAAATTAATTATATTTAGAAAATCTTTATATTCCATATTTTGAATATTTTCAGAAATCATTTTAGTATATAAGTTTTTTTCAATTTATAATATTATTATTCTTTATTATAGTATAAGTTTTTTTCAATTTATAATATTATTATTCTTTATTATAATATAAGTTTTTTTCAATTTATAATATTATTATTCTTTATTATAGTATCATTTTTTTTCAATTTATAATATTATTATTCTTTATAATATTTTTTTAACTAAAAATATAATTCTTGATTTTTATGTTATTATCAGTTATAAGATGTTAAAACGAAATGAAGAATAAATATCAAAAAGAAGAGAAATTAACAAATAATAAGATATGAAATCTTTCATTTATGTAACTTTATTATTAATAACATTATCATTTTGTGATGATTGTTCATTAAAACCTCAAGATCAATGTACAGGTACTTGTGAATGGACAGCTGGAACAGCTGCATCATGTGTAGTAAAAACTGATTGTGCCCATACTGGATCTGGAGAAGAATTAGCATGTTCGGATACGACAAATTGTAAAGTAAATACAGGGAAAACTGGATGTGAATCTGTAGCTGCAACTTGTGCTGTTAATGCTGCTGGTACTGCTTATGAAACTGCTGCTGGATGTGTATTTACTGATGCTACTGAAGGAACATGTGCTGAATCAAGTTCAGATACAGATACAAATACAGATACAAATAAATCTTCTGCTTTTGGATTAAAAACCTCTTTTTTATTAATCTTTTTATATTTTTTCTTTTAAAATAAATTTTTAATAGAAATCTTTTTTAAAATTTAAATCAAAGTTATTGAAATATGTCTGAAAAAAGAATTATAAATTATTTATTAAAAAGATAAAGAATAAAATAAAATGAACAAATTTCTAAATTTTAAATAATATTTGTGGTAGGAAATGATAATAAATTAAAAGAATCATAATTAAAATTTAAACATTTTCTTTTTATTTAAATTTAAAAGAATTTGTAAATTTCAATCCAAAAAACCAAAAATTATCTCAAATAATTGATAATTGATAATCTAATGATAAATATATGTTTTATTTGTTTTATAAATTAATATGATAAAAATTTCTTTGAGATATCTTTTTAAAAATAAAAAATTAATCTAATTCTTTTTTTTATTTATAGAATAAATATTTAACTTAAAATAAAATATAATTATTTTTTATTATTATTTTTTAAACATAATTTATTTTAATTATGGGGATTGGGCCCAATCACAATCCCCAATAAAAATCTTAAATTATAATTTTTTTTGATTAAATTTATTAATTTAAATGAATTACCAAATGTTTAAAAAAGATAATAATAAATTAATTTTTAATTTTTTCTATTTAAAATACAAAAATCTTAATAATATATAAAATTTTTTTTTATAAAATTCTTTTATAATTCTTAATTGAAAAAAAATATTATGTTGATTATATTAAAAAATACTTTAACTCAAAGTTTTACAATTTTCTAAATCATTCAAAAGATGGTTAAGCCATTTTTTAGAAACATTACATTTTAATTTTTTCTTTTTTGAAGGTTCTTCATTGAAAATTTGTAAATTACGTTTAAAATTATTTACTTCATTATCTTCTTTATTTTCAATTTTATTTTCTTCATTGTTTTCTATTTTTACATTATTATCGATCAAAAAATTATTTTCCATATTTACTTTTTTTATTTTATTATTTCCTTTTTTATTATTTTTTCTCTTTTTTTTAATTTTTTTTTTAATTTTCTTTTTCTCATTTTCTTTTTGAAAAATAAATTTTTTATTAATAATTTGACCAAAAATACTTTGAATTCCAAATTCAATTTCTTTTATTGCAATATGATAATCACTATTATATTTAAATTTTTCAATGCAATCTTTAATTAAAGGATCATTTTGGAAGATTTCATAAAAAAAAATTAATTGAATTTCATAAATATTATAATCTGGAAATTCACTTAATGGAACTTTAAATATATTTTCAATGTCATTAACACTATTATCTAAACTTCTTTTTAAATTTCTTAAATGACCAAAAAGAGTAGTTAAAGCAATTTTTAAATTATGACTACTATGATTTAATGTTGAATTACTTCTATTTAATCTCTTCTTATTTTTTATTAAATTTCTATTTGGAGATGAAACTCTTTTTCTTTCATCAATTAAAATTTTAGTTAATAATAAATCTTTTATTTCTTTTATTTCAAAAATTTGTAATTTACATTTATTTATATTCTCATACATTTTTATAAATAAAGTTTCTTTTATAAAATTATTAAAATAAGAACCTAAAATTTCAGAAAATTTTGAAATTTGATTTTTAGATTTTTCTAATCTTTTATTTGATTCTTCTATTTCTTTTTTTTCTTTATCATCTTCTATTTCATTTTCTTCTTTCATATTTTTATCATATATAATTATTAATATAATTTCTATTTCTCTTATTAATGCTTCTTTATATTCTAATACTATTTCTTTTATTTTTTCTTCTGAAATTTTCGGTTTTTTTTCTTCTTCACAATCTTTTTTTATATATATATTATTTACATTGCTTAAATTTTTTTCTGTTGAATTCATTTAGGAAATAAATGAAAAAATTAAAAAATTATATTATTTTTTTTAGTTTAAATTTACTTTTGAAATATTGAAAACGATAAAAAAATGATTGAATATATATACAGACTTAATAAAATTAAAACCATTTATTTACGAAATAAAATAATATAAATTTATACAAAAAAATATTAGTTTAAAACTGTTGGAGCTCTTATAAATCCACTTTTCTTTTGTGTTTTACTTTTAGATTTAAATTTACTTAATGGATCATTACTATTTTCTTCTTCTAATTTTTTCTCTGATTCTTTGTTTGTGTTATCATTGTTATTATCAATGACTATATCTTTAGTTTGTTTAGAATTATTTTGTGAACAACATATAAATTTTTCCTAAGGAAATATTAAAAATTTTATATACTAATAATTCTTTTAAAATATCCATATATTATAAATTTATATTTATTTTCAATAATATAAAAAATAATAAAACATAAAAAAAATTAAAAAAATTTTAAATAAAAAAAAATCAAGTCATAATTTAACATTAATCCTAAATTATAATATAAAAAACTTTGTTTATATAAAATCAAAAAACTAATGTTTTGAAATATTAGAAGTAACCTTCCTAACAATTTCATCTCTATATTTTCTTAACCCAACTCTAACATCTCCTCCTTCTTTAGCAATATTAATTAAAATAGGGCATAAATCAATAAGTGCAGTATCATAAGGATCTTCACCCCAAAAAGCTCTAATATTAATTCCATTATCTTTTTGTAATCTAAAATTTTGAGGCATATTATCAACAATAATGATTTTATCAATTGGTCTTCCTAATCTATTTAAATCTTTAACAAAATCATTATCAAATATAATTGCATGTTGTCTATATAATCTATAATCGAAATATATTTTATTTTCTTCAATTGCATCTATTAATAAATCTGCATAATCTTGAGTTGCTGCTGTAAATACTATAATTTCATAATATTTTCCTAATTTTTCTAAAAATTCATATATTCCTGGTCTTACTCTTAAAACTCCTTCAGAATCGTTATTTGGATTTACTTTAAAATGAATTATTGTTTCATCTAAATCTAAAACTAAACTGTATTTTTTTAAATTTTTTGTTTTTAAATATGGTGGTGATACTGTATAAAAATTTGAATTTTCTTTTAAAACAAATGATGCTAAAACTGAAGCATTTGGATTTTCTACTCGTAATATTTTTTCCCTAAAAAATCTATTGATTTCTTCATATGTTTTTTCTGATATGTTTTTATATAAAGTTATTAAATTTTCTGTTAATTGAGTGAAAGGATAATTTTTTAATATTATTTTTATATCACTTGAAATACAATTTGTATTATATTTTATTTTTTCTATTGATGATAATGGTTGTATATTAAATGAAACATATTCTGATTCATCTATATTTGAAGTCATAGAATTTATTAAATCACGTAATTTATATACCCAAATATTTGATAAAGATTCATTTGATATTTTACTTAAAATATGTTCACATATTATTATTAAATTCCTATGATTTAAGTTTAATATTGCTTTAATCATTATAAAAACTTTTGTTATTAAACTTCTATCAAATGATATATCATAACATAACATTATTGAGAATAATGAATAATTAATACTTGATTTTATTATATTTGAATCATTTCCTATAAAACATTTTTCAATATGTCCGTATAATGAACAATTAAAATAATAATTCCACCATTCAAAACATTCATTACTCATATATTTATTTGTATTTAAAGCATTTATTATTTCTGATAATTTTTCTTCAAGAACAATTAAATCTTCTAAATTAATTGATAATGAATTTTGGTTATTTGAAGAATAAAAATTATTTTGTGATTTATTATTAGAATATGAAGTGTTATTTAATTGATTAACTGAATTATTTAATTTTTCATAATCATTATTTTTTGAATATCTTATATTATTATTATTATTATTATATGATTTAAGATTTGCTTTTGGATTAGAATATTTTCCTGGACTTCTACAATAAATATTTGAACACTTTTTATATGTAGGTTCTTGAAAAGAATTATTTAAATTTGAAGAATTTGTATAATTAATTTTATTATAATTTATACTATTATTCATATTATTTATTTTATTATTATTTTCATATATTTTTTTATTACCTGAAGTAATAGAATTAAATGAAGTTGTAGTATTAAAATTAGAATTATTTGTATAATTAATCATTGATAAATTATTCTTATCATTAGAATTTGTTCTAATTCCTTTTCTAGAATAAATTAAAGCTTTAGTACTTCTTGTTCCAATATTTTGATTTGAAAATCCAGAAGGAATTTTTTTTTGATAAGTTGTTCCATAATCAAAAGATTTATCTTGTTTATTTGAATTTTCTTCAAATAACGTAACTTCTTTTTCTTGATTTGGAACATTTGGAAAAGAACTTTGCTTTTTATATTCATTTACAATTGAAGTTTGAAATTTATTATTATATTTTTTTTCATTATTATTAATTGGAGTAGAAGTTAAATAATTAGAAATTAATTGATTATTATTACTTTTATTATTAATATTATTATTTATAATATTATTATTAAATATATTATTATTATTATTGTAATTACTTAGAAATGAAGAATTTGTATTATTATTATTCATAATAAAATTATCATTTAAATTTGAAGAACTTATTTTTGGTGTTATTATATTTTTTGAAGTTCTATTTTTTTCTTCTTTTCTTAATTTTGCTTCTTGCTCTTTTATTTTTTCATATTGAGATTGAATTTCTTCAAATTTTTTTCTTTGGTTTTCTTTCCTTCTCATTTCTTCTTCTAATCTTTTTTTTTCTTTTAATTTTATTTCTTCTTGTTCTTTTAATTCTTCTTCTCTTTTTTTTTCTTCTTCTCTTTTTTTTCTTTCTTTTTCTTTTTTAATTAATTCTAATTGTTCTAAAGCTTCTTTTTCTTTTCTTAATTTTTCTTCTAATTCTAATTTTTTTCTTAATTCTTCTTCTTCTTTTTCTTTTCTTAATTTTTCTTCTAATTCTAATTTTTTTCTTAATTCTTCTTCTTCTTTTTCTCTTTTTAATTTTTCTTCTAATTCTTTTTTTTTCCTTAATTCTTCTTCTTCTTTTTCTTTTCTTAATTTTTCTTCTAATTCCAATTTTTTCCTTAATTCTTCATCTTCTTTTTCTTTTCTTAATTTTTCACTCTCCACCTTTAATTTTTTATCTTCTTCTTTCTCTTTTTGTTTTTCTTTTAACATTTCAAAAATATTTCTCAAACCATTAATTTGAGCATTTTTTTTGGAAGAAATGTTATTTTTTTCTTTATTATTATCAAAAGAAGTATTTAATTCATCATTTTCTTCATTAGAATTATTATTATTATAAGAATTATAAATAATTTTAGTTCTTTTTTTGACAACAGAATTTTGACCATCATCATTATATTCTTCTATTTCTTCCTGATAAAAGTTATTTGGATTTTGATTATTTATTATTTGTTTTATTGTAGTTTTATTTTCTAAATTATTATCTTTCTCACATTTAATATTTTCATTATTATCACTTTTATTATTTTCTTTTTTATTGTTTATTTTATTATTATTATCATTAATATTATTATTTATATTATTTAATTCTTCTTCTTCATTATCTTCTTTTTTATTTTTTGATTTTTTCATTGTCATCATTTGAATCAATTTTTGTGCTCTTAATTCTAATTCTTTTTGTTCTTTTTTCATTTTTTCTTTTTCATCTTCTGAAGAAGAAATTTCTAATTCTTCTTCTTCTTCATTTTGATGTATACTATTTTTTTCATATTTAATTTTATTATTTTCAAAGTGATCTTCATCTTCACTGTCACTTATTAAATTTTTTTTATTTTCATTTTTAAATTTATTAAAAATATCTTCATCTGAACTTGATGAAGATTCACTACTATATTTTAAATCTTCAAATCTTTTTATATTTTTATTTTCTGTATTATTTCTTTTTTGAAAAAGTATTTTTAATTTTTCTGCTAATAAAGCATTTTTATTTTTAAGATTATTATCTTTATTTTTGTCTTTTTTATTTTCTGAATTTTCAAAACTTTCATTTATATTTGATTTTGATTCTTCATTTTTTTTCTTGTTTTTATTGTCATAAAATTTTTTCATTATTGTTGTTTTTTCTACTTTTTTATTTTGAAAATTTTGATTTGAAGGATAAAAATTGTTATTATTATCTTCTTCATTTTTATTATTATCTAAATTTTTTTTATAAGAAATATTTTTTGTTATTTTATAATTATAACCATTTTTATTAAATTCTATATCTATACTATTTTCTATTGTATCTATTCCATTGTTTTCTCTTTTATGATGATAAATTATATTATCTTCATCTTCTGATGAATAACTATCCATTTTTATTTAAGAAATTAATTTTATAAAATTTTTTTTGAATAAAAATAAAATACTTTTAATTTCATCTTAGTTAATTTTAATTAACATTAATTCATAATTATTTATTTTAAAAGTTAAAAATTTTTTTCTATAATACATTTTATTCTTTTTATCAAGATATTCAATCAAAATTAGATTTATAATTTTTTGAATTTATGGTTTTTTATTTTTTCAAATTAAAAACTTGGAAAAAATTTTAAAAAAAATTTTAATTTAATAATAAAACCCTTTTAAAAAACCTATTTAGATTAGTTTAATCATATAAAAAAATTTTTAAAAGATTAAAAAACCCAAAAAATAAATGATTAATTATCATTATTATCATTATTCAAAATATCATTGTAATTATTATTATTTTCTGAATCATCAATATCATTTTTAATAACATTTTGATTAGATTTAGCAAAATAATATAACCAAAAACTAATTTGAATAGCAACAACAAGAACACTAAAACCATTACTATATAAAGTATATTTAGCAGAAGGATTACTATCATCTTGAGTTAAAGTACCATAAATTAACCAAATTAAAGTCGTAAAAAATCCAACAATATTAGTTAAAATAGGAATAAATTCATATTTTCCGGTTTTACAAACTTTAATTATGTTTGTAATTGGACTTAAATACATACATATATTTACTATTGTTGCTATAGTACCAACTAAATTAGAATGTTCTTTTTGTTTTTTTATTACCCAAAATAGCATTAAATAAACCACTTCAAATATTAAATTTATTACGAATAAACCATATCCCACAAATTTTTTCACGTTTTTTTCAAAGTAAAAATAAAGGAAAAGAAACAACAATACTATATTAATTAATAATCCAAAACCATTACATATTATTAATGAAGCCCAAAATTTGTGATTATTTATTGATTCTGTTATACCATGTAAAAGCCAAAATGTACAATTAAATAGTATTGATAAAAGAAGAGTTACAGGAAGAGCTTCTGGTGATATTGTTTTATGATATATTTGAACAATTTGTAACAAGGGAGTTGAAAAATATATCATTGAACATATACTTCCTGTCCATTCTATGATACCTTCTATTATATTTCTTCCTGGAATTTTTAATTTTGGAGTAAATGAAAGAAAATTCATTTTTTTTTTTTATTGTTTTGATTGATTCTTATTCAATATTATTTTTTTTAATTAATTATGATAATTTATTTAATTTTCTTTTTATTATTAATTAAATATCAAATAAATGATATTTTAAAAATCATTTATTTTTTAAGATTTTCATCCATATTTCAAATAATTATTATGAAATTATAATAAAAATCTCTTTAATTCATTTTGTCCATTGGAAAAAAATTTAAAAATGAAAAAAACAATTAAATATAAAACATAAAAACCTAAATAAACAAATATAATATATAAAACATAAATAAAAAAATGTCCTCAAATTTGGAAAGACATAATAAATCTTATGCTCCGATTGATGATAATCAATTAAAAAAGGAAAAATTAATAGAGACAAAAAGACCAAATTCAGGTAATAATAAAAGTAAAATGGATTTAAAATTGGATAGTAATTCAATTTTTGCATTTCAGGAATATGATCAATTTACAACAGCTTTTTTAAATAACAAACCAAATTCAATAGTAAAAAGTAATTCAAATCAATCAAGAAAAATTTCAAATACAAATCAAAGTTCATTTTCATCTTCTTCTGAAAGTGAAAGTGATGAAGAAGATATTCCAATTCCAATGCCTAGAAATAATAAAAGATTATCAGATACTAATTCATTAAATACTTTTTTAAATAAATTTAAAGAATTTAATTTGAATATATCTAGTCCTACAAATAATATTCAACAAGGAATTCCTCAACAATTTTATCCTCAAAATAATATGAATATAAATAATATGAATAATAATATAAATAATTTTAGAAGAAAATCACTTCAATATAATCCTAATTTTAATTTTGTAAATTTTCCTATTCAACCTAATTATCCAAATATAAATAATAATCCTTTTATGGTTATGAATAATTTTAATGGTTTTAATAATGTTAGAAATATAAATATGCCAATTCAAACAAATGTAAATACAAAAAAAAGAAATTCTTTTAGTATTCCTGTTCCTAATTATTTTTATAATGAAGATCAATATATGTTAGATAATTTAAATTCTTATTTAACTGATCAAACTCGTTGTAGACAAGTTCAAGATAAATTGGAAGAAAAAAAACATGATACTGAATTCATTATGAAATTTTATCAAAATATTGAACCTAATTTAATTGAAACTATTAATCATCAATTTGGTAATTATGTTATTCAAAAATTTTTTAATGTTCTTTTGTTTCAAAATAATAAAAATTTAATAACTCAATTTTTTTCTAGAATTCAAAGTGATTTATTTAAAATTTCGGTTAATACTTATGGAACAAGAGTTTTTCAAAAAAGTTTAGAAAAATTAGATAATGGTGTTTATTCTCAAATAGAAACACCAGAATTAAATAATATTATAAAAAATTTAGTCGAAAAGCATATTTTTCCTTTATGTTATGATAAAAATGGAAATCATGTTTTTCAAAAGATTGCAAGAATTTTTCCTAAAGAAAAAAATCAATTTATATTTGATCAATTAAACCAATATGCAATTGAAATTTCAAAAGTAAAACAAGGGGCAACAATATTACAAAATACTTTTAAATATGCTAATAATGAACAATTAAAAACTTTAATCTTAGAAATTTTAAGCGATAAAGGTTTAGATTCTTTAGTTAATGATGAATATGGTAATTATACAATACAATTAATTATTGAACTTAAAGAAAAAGAATATAATGATATTATTTATAATTATTTAATTAAAAATTGTCTTTCTTTGTCAAAAAAAAAATTTTCTTCTAATGTTATAGATAAATGTATTATTGGAGAAGATGAAAATTCTCAAAAATTAGTAAATCATATTATTACTAATAAATATGTAAAAGAAATGATTATTGATCAATTTGGGAATTATGTAATTCAAAAAGCTTTAAAAGTAAGTAATTATAAAACTCGAATTGAAATTATAAAACAAATTAAACCCGAAATTGATCAATTAAAACAAACAAACATTGGAAGAAAAATTTATGAACATTTAATGCAATCGTATAGTGAATTTTTTAATAATAATGATAGTCAATAAAATTATATTAAAAGTAAGATTTTTTTTAATTATATAATTTAGGTTATATATGAAATATAAAAAATTAATTTGATAAAACAAATCTTCTATTTTAAAAATTATGCTTTTTTATTTGGAAATTAATTTATTAATATAAGTTTGTTTGTTTCTTTATTTATAACATAACTCATATTTTATTTTAAATAATTTTTATATTTATAAAGTTAGTAAATGCTTAAAAAATAAAACATTAATTTATGATATATAATAAATTTATTTCTTAAGAGTTTTTCAAAGAATTTTTCTTTGAAAATTTAAAAATGAAAATTTTTTTTAATTTTATTTTTTAGTAATTAATTTATATTATTATTTTTATTTAATTTCATAATTAAATAATATATTTTAAATTGTTGAATGGAAGTAAAAAGATAACTATAATAATATTAAGTTATGAGTTTAGAAAAAAATATTATATATGAGAAATCCATGAAACAAAACGAAAGAAAAAGTATTTTTGGAAAAAATAATATAGTTAATTATAGAATTTTTTCATAATGTAAAACTTTACAAATTTCAGGAATTTTCTATATATTAAATTCTTGTTTTTTATTCATTATTTTTATTTATGATTCACTTTTTATCAAGAAATATTCTTGAAAAAATTGTGATTAAAATAATATTAATTATCTTATAAATAAATGATATCAAAAATTCAAGAATATGATTGGTTGAGAAGAATATGGAAAAATAATATTTTTATTATTCCTAATGATTTATATTATTTTCAAGATAATGATGATTGGAAAGAAAAAGAAAATAATTTATCTGAAATAAATAACAATTTAATTATTAAAGAAATTATAGATGATAAAACAATTTTTACAAATCTTTTAACTCCAAACTGGAAAAAACATATTAATAATTATGTTAGACATAAATTTTCTGGATATAGAAAAAAAATTCGTAAAATTTCTCAATTAAATGGGATAAAATAAAAAGCAATTAAAGATATTAATTTTTTATTTATTTTGATATTATCAAAATTACAATAAAATTTTGTAATAATAAATAATATCTTCTTAATATTTTTTTTATTGTAAATATGTAAGGTTATTTAGCTTTAGGATATAAATAAATTTTATTATTTTATATCTTATATAATAGAATATCTTATATTTTAATTAAAATTTTATTTTTCAACCCAATTTAAAAATTATATTTTAAAGATTTCTAAAATCTAATCAAAAAATATCATTAGGCTTTTTAAATTGATTTTCTTTTTCTTGTTTTAAAATTTCTTTATATTCATCAATTATTTTTTTTTCTTCTTCTTTTTCATCAATTTTTTCAACTTGATAACTGTCTGATATTTCAAATAAAGTTGTATTAAACATACATATATTTTCAATTAATTTTATACAAAAATCTTTATTTGTTTGATTATTTCTCTTTCCATTTAATTCTTTTAATCTATTATATTCACTAATTAAACTATTTAAATATAAAGAATAAAAATTCCTATGATTAATAACTACTTTAGTTTCATTTGGTAACATTTTTGAAAAAGCATATTCTTTATTGTTTAATAATTCATCTTTTTTCTCATTATTATCTTCAATAGCCCAATTTGCAATATTACAATCTTCAAATAAAGAATTTTTTTTTGCCATTAAATTATAAGCTTCTTTATAAAAATCATTTTTTGTAACTTCAACTTTATTAATTAAAGATTCAACTGAATAATATTCTTTTTCAATATATTTATAATACTCTTTTAATTCTTCATCAATAAATTCTACGTTTTTTTTCTCAGTTTCATGCCATTGATTCATTAACCTACTTAAATTATCATATGAATTTATAACATATATATTATCATTATATTTTTCACATAAAGTTTTCATTTCAAGCCACATATTAGAAATCATTTTCATTTGTTCACTAATCTTTTTAAAAGAAGAGATTAATTCATCATAAGCATTCATTATATTCGATAACTGTGATAGATAATTTGAACGGCTTTCTTTGATTATATCAAATAATTTTTCTTTATCTTTATCTAAAGTTACATCAATTTCTCCGTTTTCAGTTTTATAATCACTTAAAAGTTGAGGGTTTTTAATTTTATTATATTTATTTTTTGCATCATTAAACTCATTTTCATCTTGAACAGTAAGAAAATCATAAAAAATTTGACTATTTTTTAAAATAGGATGTATTACCATTCCATTGATAAATTTTTTAATTTTTTTAAGTCTATTAGATATAAATTCATCTTTAAATTGATCAAAAAAGTTATCTTTAGGTAATGGTGGGATTACCGTATTTGGATATAAATCACTCATAATATTTCTTAACCAATCAAAATCACTATATCTTCTTTTTACATTTGAATTAAATGGAATAACGTTTAAACAATATACTACATATTTTCTTGAAAATAATCCTTTATCAACAATCAAAGGATGATTAAAATTAATTTTTATATTTTTTAATTTTGTGATATATGTTTCATCATTTTTTTTACATAAAATTTTATTTTCATTATTGAAAATATATTTTTGAAAATAATTATCATTTTCAAAAACTTCATGTTTATTGAAATCTCCTAATTTTATAGGATGAGGTTTATATTTTTGGATATTATTATTATTTTGTTTTTTTACATTATTATCATTTATAAATTCATTCACAATATTTTTTAATTCATCTAAACTCCAATCATTTAAATCAATTTCTTCTGATCCTTTTTTCTTTTGTAAATATGACATAAATAATTCACTATCATAACCTTTCTCTAATATATTATTTCTTAAAAAGTTTTGTTTAATATTAATATCTTCCATCTTATAAATAGTTAATTAATGAAAACCATTAAATATTGTTTAATATTCAATTAATTGAATTAATAAATTAACTTAAAAACTTATTTTAATAAATTTTATCAAAATTTTGATTAAATTTTAACATCAAAAAAGTTAAAAAGAGAAGAAATTATAAATTATTATAAATTATCTTCATAAATTGAAGATAAAGATGATTTGCATGAAAGAAAATCATTCTAAGTTATATAATTTAATTATAAGATTTATTTATTTTTTATGAATGTTCCTGAAAATAAATTATAAGTAAATTTCTCTTTTATTGAGATTTGTTGATTAAAATTGTTGAATATTGAATTTTGAAAAATTTTTTCAAAATTTAGATTACCTTTTTTAACTCAAAAATAATTATTTTTCAATTAAATTTATAATATAGTTTTGATAATTATTAAATTTAAAAATGTCAATATATAATTTTCATTTTACAAAAATTAAAAATCCATTTAAACGTTCATTTCAATCTGCAAAATTATTCACTTATATACATTTAAATGATATTGAAAAAGATTTGACTTCAAACATTAAAAACAATATATCATCAAATAATAATAATATTGAAAATAATATTTCAGAAACAAAACCTTTAAAAAGTAAAAAATATCGTATTAAACAATCTCACAGTCATTGTTTTCAAGAAACAACAAATAAAATAGATTTATTTTTAATGCAAGATGATAGAGGTTCAATTGAAGAAATGCATAATAATCCTTTGTTAGATGTTTATTCTCATAAAGAACCTTTACCGAATTTTAATTTTAAAAAGAAAAGAAAATCTAAATTTTTTAATAAAATCTCAAATGTAAAATGTAATGTTGAAAAAAATGTTGTTGATATTAATAAACTATTAATTCATCATTTAAATCAAGAAATGGAAATTATGAATACTAAACGTTCTTTTTCTTTTAATAATAAAAATAATATTATAAAAGAGTCTAATAGATTAAATAAAAGTATAGAAATTAAAGAAAAAAGAATTGAAAAAATATTTAAAATTTCTCCTTTAATTTTTGATAAATTAAAAAAAACAAAAAAAAATTTGCCTTTTTTATTTAAAAACATTCAAAATTCAATTGAGAAAAACGAAAAAAAAAAAACTAAAATAATTAATTTAAAAGAAATATTAATTATGCATAATAGTAATATAAGAAAATCTGTAAGTCAATTTAAAGTTAAAAATCAGTCTTTTCGAAAAAGTTTAAAATTAAAAAATAGACCTATTTATAGTACATATAGAGAAAGATATCATCCTTTAAAAACAAATTCAAATTATAATGATTATTCAACAAATATAAATGATGTTTATATATAAATAAGTAATAATCATTTATATATATTTTTTACTTTTTATATATATATTTATTTCTGATTTAAATAAAAATTTAATATTTTCAAGTTTTTTTAATATAATTATCCAATAAAAAATATAATTTAAGATTCTTAATATTAATTTTAATTATAATTTCCTTATTATATATTTATTGATTTTTAATTTCTGAAAAGGATTTATTTCTTTAATTCAGTTATTTTATTATCATGATTATTATATTCATCTTTTTCAATTTTAATTTCTTTTTGTTCATTATTTAATAAATTAGAACAGTTTTCTATTGTACAAGAGGAGTTTTTATCGTTAATTTCTTTTGACTTAAGTGAAATTATGTTATCCTTTACAACTAATATTTTATTTTCTGATAATAATTGAGTTAAATAAGAATATAAACATCGCATATAAGAATATTGTTCTTTTATATAATAATTTTTACTTTTATAATTAAAATAGTTTAGGAAAAGATCTAGAGTTGATAAATTAGAATTATTTATTATTTTATTTATATTTTTCAGTGCATTTTTTTCTATTTTATTTGCATTCATTTCCTTAATTTCAATCATAGATTTTTTAATAATTTCTTTTAAATTTGATAAAGAAATAAAGCCTTCTTTATTTTCTATTTCTTTAATTTCTTCCATAAATTTTTTATTTAAAAAATATCCTTTCAATATTACAATTATTTAAAAATTTAAAATTTAATTTTATATTTGAAAATAAAAATATTATTAAAATCAAAATAAATTATATTTTAATAATACTGAAAGTGTATTAAAATTTAAATAATGGAAGAAAATGTATATAACCTTCAAAACATTTTGAATAATAATCAATCAGAAACAGAAATATTAAAATCAAGTGAATCTTCAGAAGAAAGTGATTCTTTAAATGAAAATATAAATGAAGATTTATCGGATAATAGTAAATTCAATAATAAAAATGAAATGGATGATAATAATAAAATACAAACACTAACACAAAAATTTATTAATTATAATCCTTATCAAATAGAAACTAAAATGAATCTCCAATTAAAAGTTGGGAATTTTATTAATGAAAAGAATAATTTAACAAAAATCATTAAAAACATATTTAAAACAATTATTGAGAAAAATACTGAGAAAAATTATAAGGAAATATTAATGACTCTTGAAAAAAGTAATAAAAAATTTTATGATAGTGAATTTCCACCAAATTTAAATAGTTTAATTAAAGGATATAATATTAAACAGAATAATAATAATGAAAAAATAAATTTTCATAAAAAATATAATAATATAAAATGGATAAGAGAAAGTAATATAAATAATAAAATAGAAAACAAAATATTTGGAAATTCTTTTTCCTCAAAAGATATAAAATTAGGTGAATTCTCAAATAAAAATTTTATAAGTGTATTAACTTCTTTAATAGATTATCCTCATATTATAAAAAAATTATTTAAAACAAAGGAAAAAACTGATAAAGGGATTTTTTGTATTAAAATATGTTCAAATGGTGAATTAAAAGAAATAATAATAGATGATTTTTTTCCATATGATAAAAAAGAAAGAAAATTAATATTTTCATCAAACAAAAATAAAAATTTATGGATTCAAATATTAGAAAAAGCATATGCAAAATCAAATGGTTCATACAATAATATAAATTTAAAATCAGTAGAAGGTATCTTAAGAGATTTAACTTATGCTCCAGTAATAACTTTAGATAACTCATATGATGATCTTATATATTTTTTATTAGATTGTTTTGATAAAAAATATATTATTATGGGAAGTTCAGGTGAAACTGAAGCTTCTAAAGATTTATTAAGAGAAATTGGATTAAATCCAGATTTTGAATATCCAATTATTTTTATTTACAAATTAACTTTTGATGATTTAAAAAATGCAAATCAAACTTTAGTAAATACTACTTATATTGATGATAATTATAAATTAGTTTTAAAAATTAGAAATTTATGGAGTCAAACTGAATGGATTGGAGATTGGTCTTATACTTCTTCTTTTTGGAATGATGATTTAAGAATTAAATTAAATTGTCAAGAAAATGATAATTGCTTTTATATGAATTTAAAGGATTTCAAACATTATTTTAGTAAGATTAAAATTTGTAAATATTGTGAAAATTATTTTTATAAAAGTATTCGTGTTTATCAAAAAGAAAATAATTATATTTTAATTAAATTTCAACTATATGATTTTCAACCAAATAATGAAGATGAAATTGCTCATTGTCAAATAGCATTAATTCAAGAAGAAAAAGATAATAAGTATAATGATGATGCTTTTAATATAAGTAGGATGATATTATCAAAAATAGAAATAAAAAATGGTGAAAAAATAATAGAATATATGGATGGATTAATGTGTCAATCAAGAGAATTAATTTTAGAAAAGTATTTATCAGAAGGAGAATATCTTTTATATTGTGAATTATCAAATATAAATAAAGAAACTCCATATGTAATATCTATATATTCAAATGAAAGAATTAAAATAAATCAAGAAGAAAATTCTTTATATCCTAAAATATTAGAAAATATATTTATTTCATGTGCTAAAATTCAAAATAATTATATTAATTTTTCAGCAGAAGGAGCTCCAAATTGTAAAAAATATTCAAATACTACAAAATCAGGCTTTACATATATTTATTTTGAAAATTATGAAAAAGATGCAATTTTATTAGAAGATGTTAAGTATACTAAATTTGAAGAATTAAAATTACTTCCTCCTTATAAAGGTACTTCATATCATTTAAAATTACCTTCTGGTAAAAGTGAAATAATATTAATTAAGCATTTAAAATTAAATGAATATAATTTAATATCTTCTTATCAATCTTCAATTGATTTTGGAAGAGATTCTTTAATAAAATTAACAAAAGAAAAAGGAAAAATAAAAAAATATAGAGATAAAAATAATAAAGAATTTATTGATATTATTGTTTATATTTATAAATATAATTTAGGCCTTTGTTATTATTATGAAAATAATACAGATAATAAAATATTAAGAGAGACTATAATAATTGAAAATGATGCTAATGTGGAATTCATTGGCAAAAAAAAAGGAACAAATCAATTAACTATATTTTTGGAACCAAGGAAAAATTATTTTGTTGGATTAAAAGGAAATAATTCTTTATGGAAAGTACATCCTACTATTGATTATATTATTGAAGATGTTGAAAATAAAAAAAATAATAAATTAAATCAAAATAATGAAGAAAGAAAGGAAGAAAGTAAAAACAGTATTAATAACAATTTATGAGAATTTTGGTATTTTATAATAAATATAAAAATGTGTTGATTATTATTGTAAATTATTATGCTTCATATTATATAATATGTATTTTAATTTTTAAATTATCAATATTTAAAATAAAAATGTATTATAAATACTTTTGTGTGTCATATTAATATAGAAAAAAAAACAAATATATTTAATAAGAAAAATAATGATAATTCCTTAATTAAAAAAATTAGATAATTTTTTATTCATTAAGCTGAAAAAAATTTATCATTTTTTGAGAGAGAAATTTTAATTATTTTTTGGTTAATTATTTTTTAATTAATTATTTTTTAATTTATTATTTTTATTTCTTGTCAAAAAAAAATATTTATTTTATTATTTTATTATATCTACCTCCATATTTATTAAGAATAATAAATAATTAAAAACATAAAGAATGTTTGGAACAAACAATTACGATCATTCTGTTAACAATGTCTCAGAAGAAGATTTTTCATTTTCTTCAAACCAAAATTATTTAGATTTCAAAATGAATAATATGAATAGACAAATCTTGTTTAATCCTAAAATTTTCACATTTTTCAATGAAGATTCTCTTTCAGAAAATTTTGAAAAAGATGTTTCTTCTTCTGAAACACAAGTAAGTAGAAATGAAAATGATACAAATGTAAATAATCAGATATCATTTCCTATCAAAAAAAAGACTTTCTTTGATGAAAATAATTTTGAAAAAAAAAGGAACATAGAAATTCGTTCTTTTTTGTTCAATTGTAGAAAGAATTAAATATAAATATCATATAGAGATTTATATAAAATTAATTTATAAATCAATGATGTTGGTTCCTATAGATTAAATATAATTAGCTAAAATGGAATTTGTTATGTGTAAATATGTAAATGAAGAAAAAAGGAATCTCAAAAAGTTGATATAATTATTATATTTTAAATAAAAACACAATTATTAAAAATATTAAAATTGGTTAAACAAAAAAATTTGATAAAGTAAAAGATATTTTAAATGATGACCTATGAATTTATATATATGATTTTAAATTTCAATGTAAATAAATTTGGTTTCTTATCTTTAAAAAAATTTAAAATAAA
>JAEEGI010007852.1_pt1 | contig 23769 bp, 17 predicted proteins | sample 8958751 | NCBI WGS metagenome assembly JAEEGI01 (sample SAMN16246545, study PRJNA631951) | gut metagenome | biome: gut microbiome; feature: rumen; material: KS-attached | host: Bos | place: Iran: Karaj | collected 2018-10 | reverse complement strand
GCTTGCGCTGAGCCCCCCTCTTAACCTTCCGTCACCGGGCAGGTGTCAGGCCACATATGTCATCTTAACGATTTAGCGTAGCCATGTGTTTTTGGTAAACAGTCGCCTGGGCCATTTCTCTGCGCCCACATCACTGTGGGTCCCCTTCTCCCGAAGTTACGGGGTAATTTTGCCTAGTTCCTTAGCCGTGATTCACTCGAGCACCTTAGGATCCTCTCCTCACCCACCTGTGTCGGTTTACGGTACGGGCCTCCATACTCTTGACGGGCGCGGACTTTTCTTGCAGGTATGGTTACCGGCTCTGTCACCTCGTCCGAAGACTCGGTGTACTGTCGGGCTTCAGCCGCAGCCTTTGCCCTTCAACGCGCATTTCCGTCAGCGCGCGGCCGTGTCACTCCCCGGTCATCCTTGCCCCCGTATGGCGGGCGGCGGAATATTAACCGCCTTCACATCACGTCCCCCCTTCGGGTTCCGCTTAGTCCCCGGCTAACCCTCAGTCGTTTAACGTCGCTGAGGAATCCTTGGGTTTTCGGTGTGGATATTTCTATATCCATTGTCGTTACTTATGCCTACATTTTCTTTTCCGGACGCTCCAGCAGGACTCACGTCCCACCTTCTACGCCGTCCGCAATGCTCCCCTACCGATCGACATCGTCGATCCCATAGCTTCGGCGGCAGTCTTGATGCCCGCTCATCATCCACGCGTCGTCGCTCGACTAGTGAGCTGTTACGCACTCTTTGAATGAATAGCTGCTTCCAAGCTAACATCCTAGCTGTCACTGCGACGTCACTTTGTTCCGTCTCAACTTAGACTGCTCTTCGGGGCCTTGGCTGTTGGTCTGGGCTCTTACCCTCTCGCCGACGGATATTAGCACCCGACGACTCACTCCCGGACTGTAACCTTAGCGCATTCGGAGTTTGTCAGGATTTGGCAGGCGATGAAGCCCCCGCATCCTATCAGTAGCTCTACCTCACTAAGGAAAGGTCCGAGGCTGTCCCTAAAGACATTTCGGGGAGTACGAGCTATCTCCCAGTTTGATTGGCCTTTCACTCCTACCCACGGCTCATCCGAGCACTTTTCAACGTAAACCGGTTCGGGCCTCCATGAGGTGTTACCCTCACTTCACCCTGGCCATGGGTAGATCACTAGGTTTCGCGTCTGGCGCCGCCGACTGAACGCCCTGTTCAGACTCGCTCTCGCTCCGGCTCCTTACCTCAGGTAATTAACCTCGCCGGCGACGACCAACTCGTAGGCTCATTATGCAAAAGGCACGCGGTCGCGCCTCGCGACGCTCCCACCGCTTGTAAACGAACGGTTTCAGGTTCTCTTTCACTCCCCTGCCAGGGGTGCTTCCCACCTTTCCCTCACGGTACTGGTCCACTATCGGTCTTCCGGGAGTGTTTAGCCTTGCGGGATGGTCCCCGCGGATTCGGACAGGATTCCTCGTGCCCCGCCCTACTCAGGTACTTCTCTTCGGACTTGCCCGTTACCCGTACGGGACTTTCACCCTCTGCGGTCGCAGTTTCCACTGCGTTCCGGTTCCTGCAAATCCTGTTGTGAAAAGCCCTACAACCCCGGCACGTCCGTAAACGCACCGGTTTAGGCTCCGCCCCTTTCGCTCGCCACTACTCAGGGTATCGACTCTTTCTTTCTCTTCCTCAGGGTACTAAGATGTTTCAGTTCCCCTGGTTCGCCCTCCCCATAAAGGGAGTGACAGATCTTCAATCTGCCGGGTTGCCCCATTCGGACATTCGCGGATCAATTCCTGTTTGCGGATCCCCGCGACTTTTCGCAGCTTACCACGTCCTTCCTCGCCTCCGGAAGCCTAGGCATCCTCCGTTCGCTCTTCCTTCCTTTCCCTTTCTTGCCGCGCCTTTTCCGCGATGACCGCGAAAAATCCACGGCAATAATCGTTGCCTTCCCCGGCATCATGCCGGGTCCGGCGGGATGAAGAAATGTAAGTAACTTTCTTCGTGAATCAATTTTACTTGATTGCTCTTGCCTATTATGAAATTGTAGTCTTGCAACTTTGAAAAAACTCTAAAATTTTTTACTCTTGTCACAGACTATCTCTTTCTGCTTCGTTTCGCCGCCCCTCGCGGGACGGCTACCTCGTTATCTTTCTCTCAGTATTGTCAAAGACCGTTTTTGTACCCCGAAGGGCCTAAAAATTCCCGTTCTCTCGGAGCGGGAATGCAAAGGTACGACATTTTTTTTGAATTGCAAATTTTTTTCACATTTTTTTCAAAAAGTTGCCGTGTCGGGATGAGAGCCGTAACGGAAGGGCGGAAGGGTGGCTATGGAGGCCATTTCCCCGGGCGTAAGGGCGAAGGAGAAAATGTCGAAATTCTCGCGGATGCGCTCGGCGTGGACCGATTTCACCAGAGGAAGAACCTCATTCTGGATACACCACCGCAGCAGGACCTGGGCGGAGGATTTTCCGTAACGGGCCCCGATCTCGCAGAGCAGCGGATCCTCGAGCAGATGGCCGCGTCCGAGCGGGCTCCAGGCCTCGACGAGAATCCCCTTCTCGCGGCAGAGCGCGATCGTATCCTCCTGCAGGAGTCCGGGATGATATTCGATCTGATCGACGGCCGGGACGATGTTCGCCGAGGCGAGCACCGGCGCGAGGTGGGCCGGATAGAAGTTGCTCAGGCCGACGGACCGGACGACCTTTTCGTCCGCAAGCCGCTCCATCGCCCGCCAGGTATCGACGTTGATCGCCGCCGCCCGGGAGCCGAACTGCAGTTCATTGGCCGGCCAGTGGATGAGGTACAGGTCGAGATAATCCATCCCGAGATCCTGCAGCGTCTTCTCACAGGCACGGAGAGTCGTGTCGTAGCCCCGTTCGGTATTCCAGAGTTTGCTGGTAATGAAAAGTTTCTCCCGCGGAACGCCGCTCTCCCGGACACCCTGTCCGACGGAGCGTTCATTGCCGTACACGGCGGCCGTGTCGATATGGATATAGCCGGTCGCGATGGCCTCGCGGACCGCATTGACGCAGACTTCCCCGTCGGGGGTCTTGAACGTACCGAATCCCGGTGCGGGGATTTCGTATCCGTTATTGAGTTTCATCCTATGCCGCCGTTAAAGAAATAATGCCGAGAATCACCTTCACCGCCGCTTCCATACTCTCCAGCGGGACAAATTCCATCTTGCCGTGGAAATTGAGTCCGCCCGCGAAAATATTCGGGCACGGAAGTCCCATAAAACTGAGATTCGCCCCGTCGGTACCGCCGCGGATCGGCTGGATCCTGACCTTGACGCCCGCCTCCTCCATCGCTTTCACGGCCTTCTCGACCACATGGTAGTGCGGCTCGACCATTTCACGCATATTGCGGTACTGGTCGCGGACTTCCAGGCGGACGGTCCCCTCGCCGTATTTCGCATTGATAAAAGCGGCGACCTCCGCGATCTGCTCTTTCTTGCGGGCGAATTTGGCGGCGTCGTGGTCGCGGATGATGTAGGCGAATTCCGCCTCTTCCACCGAGCCCTTGAAGCTGACGATATGGAAGAAACCCTCGTAGTCCTGCGTGTATTCCGGACGCTGCTCGACGGGGAGAAGGGCATTGAATTCCTGACCGATGAGGATGGCGTTCTTCATCTTGCCCTTGGCATAGCCGGGATGCACGTTGCGCCCCTGGATATGCACCTTGGCCGAAGCGGCGTTGAAATTCTCGAATTCCAGTTCGCCGATCTCTCCCCCGTCCATCGTGTAGGCGAAATCCGCCCCGAAGCGTTTCACATCGAACTTCACGACGCCGCGGCCGATCTCCTCGTCGGGCGTGAAGCCGACCTTCACGGGGCCGTGCCTGAACTCGGGATGCTCCGCCATATACTGCACGGCGTGCATAATCTCCGCCACGCCGGCCTTGTCGTCCGCGCCGAGAAGGGTGGTGCCGTCGGTGGTGATGAGGGTCTGGCCGACATAGTGCAGCATCTCGGGGAATTCCTCCGGCTTGAGTTGCAGGCCGGGAACGCCCTTGAGGTCGATGGCGCCGCCGTCATAATGCTCGATGATCTGCGGTTTGATATCCTTCCCGGACGCATCCGGCGCCGTGTCGACGTGGGCGATGAAACCCACCGCGGGAAACGGCTCGGAGGTATTGGCAGGAATGGTGGCCATCACATAGCCGTATTCGTCCAGCGTGGCCTCCGCTCCTAAGGCCTCGAGCTCGTCACGGAGCTGTCTCAGCAGATCCAGTTGTTTCGCCGTCGAGGGCTGACTTTCACTCTCCTCGCACGACTGCGTGTCGAAGGAGACGTATCTGAGGAATTTGTCAAGGATCGGTTCCATATAGCGTAAATTGTAAATTATTAGTTCTTAAATACTTACGCAAAACACCTTACTCAAAAACAAGGAAGGCCTTTTGCGTAAAATACAGTCATTCAGCACCTTATACTTTACGGCGCACCTTCATCGCGCTCCAGCCCATATAGACCACCAGGCCGATGAACACCGCGATGGCCACCCACTGGGCGCCGGCCGAGGCGTTCCAGACCGCCATCGGGCTGCCTTCCGCGAGGAAGTCCACCTTGGCGAACTTGAGGATGGCGCTCACCACGCCCATCAGGGCGCCGCCGGCGATGAAGCCCGAAGCGATGAGGGTTCCCTTCTCCTGACGGGCGTCATTGACCGCCTTGTCCTTGCTGCGGGTGGAGACGAACCACGAGATGGCGCCGCCGACCAGCAGCGGGAGGTTCAGGTCGATCGGAATGAACATACCGAGGGCGAAAGCGAGGGCCGGGACTTTGCACAGCGTGAGGATGATGGCGATCACGGCGCCGATGCCGTAGAGCAGCCAGGGCGCCCCGCCGCCGTTCATCATCGGCTCGATGACGGCCGCCATCGCATTGGCCTGCGGGGCCACGAGGGCGTTCTCCCCCGTGAATCCGTATGTCTTGTTGAGCACCAGCATCACTCCGCAGACGGTGACGGCCGCCACGGCGACGCCGAGGAATTTCCAGCCTTCCTGCTTGCGGGGCGTGGAGCCGATCCAGTAACCGATCTTAAGGTCGGTGATAAACGAGCCGGCGACCGAAAGGGCCGTGCAGACCACTCCGCCGATGATGGCGCAGGCGGCCATTCCCGCCTGGCCCTTCAGCCCGACGGCCACCAGCACCAGCGAGGCGAGGATCAGGGTCATCAGCGTCATTCCGCTCACGGGGTTGCTGCCCACGATGGCGATGGCGTTGGCCGCGACGGTCGTGAACAGAAACGAGATCACCGCCACCACGAGAAGACCGATAAGGGCCTGCCAGATATTGCCGACCACGCCGCCGAAGGCGAAGAAAGCGAATACGCACAGAAGCGTGATCGCGACGCCGAACACGATAATCTTCATCGGTAGATCCTCCTCCGTGCGGCTCACGGCCTCTTCCGACTGGCCGGGCTTCTTCTTGAATTCCCGGACGGCGAGGCCCATCGCGGACTTGATGACGCCGAAGGACTTGATGATGCCGATGATGCCGGCCGTGGCGATGCCGCCGATACCGATATGACGGGCGTAGCCCTTGAAGATCTCGTCCGCGGACATCTCGCCGATGGTCTGGGTGATGCCCGTGCCCATCAGGTCGATGACGCTGCCGCCCCAGATGAGGTTCATCAGCGGAATGATGACCAGCCAGACGAGCAGGCTGCCGCAGCAGATGATGAAGGCGTATTTGAGGCCGACGATGTAGCCGAGGCCGAGCACGGCCGCGCCGGTATTGAGTTTGAGGACCACTTTCGCCTTGTCGGCGACGACCGCTCCCACGTGGGTAAGCGTCGTGGTAACCGTCTCGGCCCAGGCGCCGAAGGTTGCGATGACGAAATCGTACAGACCGCCGATAAGGCCGCTCAGCAGGAGCGTCTTGGCTCCGGTGCCGCCGCCTTCCCCGCTCACGAGGACCTGCGTCGTAGCCGTGGCCTCCGGGAACGGATACTTGCCGTGCATCTCGCTCACGAAGTATTTCCGGAACGGGATGAGGAAGAGGATGCCGAGGAAGCCGCCGAACAGCGACGAGAGGATCATCTGCAGGAAATTGACCTGAAGATTGGGGTACAGGAGGGCGCCCGTCACCGGGTCCGTCTTACCTTGTAATATATATATAGCGGGCAACGTGAAAATGGCGCCGGCCACCACGGCGCCCGAGCAGCCGCCGATCGACTGGATGATCACATTCTGCCCGAGGGCCCCGCTCTTGCGGAGCGCCCCGCTCACGCCGACCGCGATGATGGCGATCGGGATAGCCGCCTCGAAGACCTGGCCGACCTTGAGGCCAAGATACGCCGCGGCCGCCGAGAAGATGACGACCATCAGCAGGCCCATCAGCACCGAATAAAGGGTCACTTCGGAGTGCTTCTTCTGCGCATCCAGGAGAGGGACATACTTCTCTCCGGGCTTGAGCTCCCGCTGCGCATTCTCGGGAAGGCCGATGTTCTTGTTTTCTTCCATATCCATAAGAATCTATTGTTTCTGTTTCTTCGCCTCCTTGTCGAGATAGTGCTGACGATACTTCTCGTAGAGGGCTTTCTCGCGGGCGGCACGGGCGGCTTCCCGCTGGAGGGCCTTGAGGGTGGCTTTGCGTTTCTTTTCGAGTTTCTTCTGCTTCTTGATGTCGGCCTTGGCGGCGTCGCGGGCGTCGAGCATCGCCCAGCGGGTCTCACGGGCGGCCTGCTTCTCGGCCTTCAGCCGTTCGCGCTCGGCCTTGCGCTCTTCTTTCGTGAGTTTACCGGCCTTCGTACCGCCGTCGCCCCCGACCTGCGTTCCGTCACCCCCGATCGGATCAGAGGCCTTCACCACAGTAGTATCGGAAGGCGAAGTGTCGCCGTCACCCCCGACAGGACCGGGTACCTTTACTGCAGTGGTGTCAGAAGGGGAAGCATCGCCCGAACTGACGGGTGAATCGCCAGCCGGCGTGTCCGTCGGGCCGTCGGCCGGGGATTCCGCCGGGCCGCCGGCCTTCCGCTTCGGATGCTTCCGGGCCTCCTCGATATCCTTGAAGGCCTGCTTCATATAGCCCGGGAAGTAAATTTCCGTCTGGGGGTATTCCGGCTTCTGATGGGAGGCGTAGGACTTCCGTTCGCTGTCGCGGGGCTTGAGGTCCGTCAGGTCGTGCAGGCCTGTCGGGCGGAGTTCCGGCTTCCAGTCGAAGCCCTTCATCCGCTGCTCTTCGGCCGGCAGCTGCACCACGGGATACGCATCGTTCTTGGCGCCTTCAAAATACAGGATCCGGTCGAGATCCCCGTCCTTGAAGGTGGCGCAGAGCATCTTTGCCTCCACCTTGTTGACGGTGGCGATGGCGTCATTCTCCCGCAGGTAGAACAGCGCGGTACTGCCGCCAAGGCCGTCGAAACGCCGCAGCGCGCCCGTCGAGTCGAAGTACGCCATCATTTCGGCGCCCTTGATCTGGTCGTAGTACAGCGTGTCTTCCTGGATCAGGATGAAGGCGTTCGACATCAGACTGGCCTTGTCGATGGCCGTGCCCTTGATGGCGACATAGATGCTGTCGGAGGTATACTGGCGCGTCTCTTCCTGGTAGACGTACGGATTCTTATAGATGCGCACCAGGGAGTCGAGGCCGTTGTACGCCAGGGAATCGCAGGCCATCTGGGTGTCTTTGCGGAAGAGCTTCACGCGGCCCCAGGCCCGGACAAAGTCGACTTTGGTGGAGTCCTTCGGGGCGGGAGGGACGGCCGCGAGACTGTCCGTGGGAGCGGCAAGGGAATCCGCCGCGGCCGCGAGCGAGTCGGCGGGAACGGCGAGGGTATCCGGAGGAGATTCCAGGGACGAGCCCCGGAATGACGCACCGGCGCCATCGCCTGTCAAGCCGCCCTTGGCATCGCCGCCTGCAGAGCCGTCCTTGGGGGACTTGCCGCCTTTGCCCTTGGCGGGGGTGTCTTCGGAGGAGGCGGTGACGGGCTTGGGGATGTCGGGCGGACGGTTGGGATCGTCCTTTGCCGCCTCTTCGGCCGCCTTGGCCGCGGCCTCGGCCGCTTTGCGGCGGTGCTCCGTGATCGGATCGCCGGAGAGGTCATCCAGCCGCTTCTTCGCCAGCACGACCTCCATCGAGTCGATCGCGCAGCGCGGAATCCCCTCATGGACCAGCGAATCGGCTCCGAAAAGCACCGTATCCTTCTCCTCGCTGATCGAGATGATCGCCGGCCGCCGCGTCATCGTCACGCGGGACAGCGTATCCTGATAGAATATTCTGCCCGCAAGGGCGCGGACAGACCGCGTCGTATCCAGCACCTGCGCGTTTCCCAGCATCTCCACCTCGCTGATCGGCCGCTTGAACAGGAGCGAATCCGACCACCCCTCCCGGTCGGCCGTCATCACGTGGACATTCCTCCGGAAGAAGAACCAGTCCTTGCCGCGGTCGAACCATCCGTCATTGGCGCTCAGCATATTGTCCCCGTTCCAGGCGTCCGTCCCGTAACCGAACGTGGCGACGTTCGTCTCGGAATTGTACACCAGGCGGGAGGTCTTGATGAGGGTCGTGTCCGTGAACATCTGCACGTTGTCCATAAAGGTAAACGTCTTGATCTTGGACTCGTACGACCCGAAACGGCTCTCGATGACCTGCCCGTCCTTGCTCTTCATCGCCCCGCCGTTCTGGAAGACGGCGACGCTGTCCCGGGTGTTGTAGTCGAGGTATTTCGTCCGGAGGACGTTGTTGTCCTTGTCCTCCAGCTGCACCAGGCCCCGGAACCGCGCCATGTCCTCCTCCACCACGTAGTCGAGCGTCTCGCTCGTGAGCTGGGTGCGGTTCTGGACGATCTTGACGTGGCCGATGGCCTGGATGAGCTGATCCTCGACATGCCAGTAGGCGGTGTCGCAGATCAGATAGGTCTTGTTGTGGTAGAACCGGGCCGGGCCGACGACCTTTCGGACGTTCTTTCCCCGGACCTCCATCAATTCCGCCGACTGCGCGCTCAGCAGGGTCACCACATTATCCGGCGATTGCCCGGGGGGTGTCCTCTGGGCAATCAGGCCGACGGGCAGAGCCAGTGCGGCGCAAAGGGTCAGCAGAATTCTCTTGAGGATCATCCGGCCGGGTATTTACTTACGGATCTTCTCGGCCCACTCCTTCCGGGAGAATTCGCATTCGCGGAACATCGGGTCGATCACGATAAACGTAGACGCGATTTTCTCGGTGATGAAATCATCGATCGCCTTCATTTTCTTGGACGCCTCAACCTGCTGGAGCAGTTCGGTATAGTCCTCGTTGAAGGTTGCCGTGTGGGCGGGGATGATTTTGTCGACGCGGATGATTTTGTAGACCAGGTTGCCGTTGCGGCCCTCGTTGTCGAGGGATTCGATCGGGAGGGAAACCTCGCCTTCCTTGAGGTCGCGGATGGCCGTATAGTCCTGGGGTTTGATCTGGTCGATCTCGAAATAGGTGGATCCGGTCGAAGGATCGGACATCTGACCGCCGTTGGTGCGGGTCGCGGGATCTTCCGAATAGAAGCGGGCGGCCAGGGGGAAGGTGACCGCTCCGGCATTGATTTCGGTGCGGAGCGAATCGAGTTTCTCGAAGGCCTTGGCCCGGTCGACGGAAGTGTACTGCGGCTTGATCAGGATATGACGGGCGTTGAACATGTCGCCCTTCTTCTCCAGCACCTCGATGATGTGGAAGCCGTCCGGGGTCTCGACGATCTGCGAGATGATGCCCGGCCGGAGCGACATCGCCGCATCGGAGAAAGCCGGCCAGAAGATGGACTTGGAAGCCATTCCCAGCTCGCCGCCCTTGCGGGCGCTGCCCGGATCCTCTGAATAGATGCGTGCCAGGGTGGAGAATTTCTCTCCGTTGATGATGCGCTCGCGGATCTGGAGGAGCTTTTCCTTGACGGCGTTGTTGGCCGCCTCGCGGTCGGGATAGATGCAGATCTGACTCAGCAGGTACTTGACGGGCACTTCGGGCAGGTCTTCGGTCTTGACGGTATCCATCCACTGCTTCACGTCGTAGGGCGTGACCTCGTTGATGTTGGAAGCCACCTGACTCTGCTCCTGCTGCGTCAGACTCTGGTCCTGGAGGGCCTGTTTCCATTCCTCGCGCAGTTTGTAGAGCGGCTTGCCGAAGTATTTTTCCATCTCGGCATCGCCGCCGAGCTGGGTCCGGATCTGGTCGAAACGCTGGGTGAGTTCCCCCTCGACCATATCCTTGTTGACGGTGAGCGAATCCAACCGCGCCTGCATCAGGAAGATCTTTGACGCCATCATCTGCTCGAGGATCTCGCAGCGGAGGTTGCGGTCGGATGCCATTCCCTGGGCCCGCATCATCTGCACTTCCTGCTCGATGTCGGAAATCATGATGACCTCGTTTCCGACCACGGCGACCGTCTTGTCAATCCCCCCTCCGCCGTATTTCTGGGCGGAAGCGATGAAAGACAAGCCGATGAAAAGTACAGCGGCGAGAAGCCTACGCATTTTCGATGCCCTTCTTGACGGCGGCGCTGAGCCGGTCGTACAGCCCGTCCACCTTCTCCAGCAGTTCCTTGCGGATGGCGGCGTAATAGGCCTTCTTGTCTCCCTCGGGGACGGCGATCTTGTCCCTGAGCGCATTGAACAGGTCGACGGCCTCGTCGATGAGGTCGGTGATCTCGCCGGCATTCTTGCCGGGATGCACATTCAGGAAAAGGGTACAATCGTCCACAAACGCACCGATAACGTATTCGATGTCTTTCTTGATGTCACGTAAGTTCATAGAAACTTTGTTTTATAAAATAGTCTACAAATATACAAATATTTTCTAAACCAACTCTGACACTGTTAGCGCTTAAAGAGGAGGGGTTTGTCTTTCTCTGACGCCAATCTGGCGGGAATCTCGCCGTCCGTCACCGTCAAAGTCATTGTGGTTTTCTGGGGGTCAAACGTCCCGGAGATTGTATAGGTCTGTTCTTCACCGAGCTTCATCGCATAGGTATAGGTCAAAGAAACGGTATAGGTCCCGTCTGCGGCAGGATTGCTGAGGGTATAAGTGCCTTCCAATACGTATCCTCCCGGAATAACGTCGTTCACCAGGCCCTGCGTAAGCTGTGTCCATACGGTACGATGATCCTTCAGGCAGCAGAATGAACAATCCCAGGCTCCAACTTGACTGCTGAATTCCGATACCCAGCGAGTTCCGAGGATGGGGTCCTGCGGAGTGGGTTCGTCAGGGGTCTCTTTTTTACAGGAAAGAACCGTCAGCGCCATCAGCGCGGCAAAAAGGAAGGAAAATACTTTTTTCATTTCTGTTATTTTTTTCTTGTTTACTTTCTACTTTCCGGCAATGTGCTTCTCCCATGCCCAGGCGGAGGCGAGGGTGTCTTCCACACTGCGTTTGGCCGTCCAGCCGAGGACTTTGTTGGCCAGGGAGGGATCGGCCCAGATAGCGGTGACGTCGCCGGCACGGCGCGGGGCGAATTTATAGTTGAGCTTGAGGCCGTTGACCTTCTCGAAGGCGTTTACCAGTTCCAGGACGGAGACCGGGCGGCCGGTGCCGATGTTGTACACCTCGCAGCCCTTTTCCATCTTGCCGTCGAGCATACGGCGGACGGCGTAGACATGCGCCCGGGCGAGATCGACGATGTCGATATAGTCGCGCTGGCAGGTGCCGTCGGGGGTAGGATAGTCGTCGCCGAAGATGCTGAGGCAGGCGCGCTTGCCGATGGCGGTCTGGGTGATGAACGGGACGAGGTTGTTGGGAACGCCGCGGGGAAGTTCGCCGATGAGCGCGCTCGGATGGGCTCCGATGGGGTTGAAGTAGCGCAACAGGATGCCGCGGATTTCGCCTTCAGTGCCCGCCGTTGCCTTGACAACATCATTGAGAATATCTTCGCACATCTGCTTGGTAGCGCCGTAGGGCGATGTGGCCGGCTTGCGGGGCGTCTCTTCCGTCACCGGAACTTTGTCGGGCTCGCCGTAGACGGTGGCCGACGAGGAAAACAGCACATTGTGGCAGCCGTGGGCTGAAGCCGCTTCCAACACGTTGAGGAAGGAGCCGAGATTATTCTTGTAGTACATTACGGGCTTCTCGACAGACTCGCCGACGGCCTTGAAGGCGGCGAAGTGGATGACCGCGTCGATCTTGTAATCCGAGAACAACTTGTCGGTCGCCGCCGCGTCGCAGAAGTCCACCTTCTCGAACGGAAGTTTCCTTCCAATGATCTTCTGGACCCCTTCGAAGCAGGTCATATCGCAATTGGACATATTGTCGGCCACGACCACGTCATAGCCGGCCTCAATGAGCTCGACGGTCACATGGCTCCCGATGAAGCCCGCTCCGCCCGATACCAAAACACATTTTGCCATAATCAGAAAAAATTTTTCTTAATATCATACAAAAATAACACATTTCACTGATATTTCGCGTAGTTGCTCTCCAAAATCATCATCTTGGACGAAGATATCGCCCGGCAGGTGTCTGTAGCGTGACATTTTCCGACCACGCAGTCGACATTTAGGCTACTTTTGCCCGTGGGGTGACATTTCCCGACCACGCTGCTGACGTTTGTATTTGCATTCTGAGAGAAAATCACTACATTGCGATATGAAACAATTCTTCTCAATCTGGCTGCTGCTGATCCTGACGCTGACGGCGGGGGCGCAGGGGCCGAAGACCCGGGCGCAGGCTTATGTCAACCGCGTGGCCCGGCAGGAGCCGCTCAAGGGCTCGGTCTGGGGCGTGCTCGCCGTAAATTCCAAAGGCGACACCCTCGCCCGGTGGAATCCCGGCATCCGGATGGTGCCCGCGTCCAACATGAAACTCATCACCACGGGTGCGGCCCTGCACGCGCTCGGCGGCGATTTCCAGTTCGAGACCGCCCTCGGCTACAGCGGAGAGATCAGGGAGGGCACGCTGAAAGGCGACCTCTATATCATCGGCGGCGGCGACCCGACCATCGCGGCGCCCGACAGTATCGCCCTGTCCTCATTCACCCTCTTCTCGCGGTGGAAAAATTTCCTCCTCCGGGCCGGCATCAAGCGGATCGAAGGGCGGATCATCGGCGACGGCCGGTGGTTCGACGGACCCCTCGAGCACCCGAGCTGGAACTGGGAAGACCTCGGCACCGACTACGGAACGGGCGGCAACGGCCTCTGCTATTATGAGAATCAAAAAGAATTCGCGGTCAGCGCCGGGTGGAAGGAAGGAGAGCCCGTCAACTGGCGGGAAGGCACCCCGGAAACGCCCTGGATGAAATACGCCTCGACTGGCGTCACGGCGGCGCCCGGCACGGGGGACGAACTCTACCTGTTCACCTCCGACCTCGCCCCCGTCGGCGAGATCCGCGGCACCTTCGCCATCGACCGGAAGGCCCGGACCGAGCATTTCAGCAACAAATTCGGCGCGCTGACCTGCGCCTACCATTTCTTCAAATTCCTGGTCAAGGGCGGCATCGTGGCGACGGGCGGACCGGCGGACATCACCTCCCGCGGCCTCATCCGCGCCGGATTCGAGACACCGCCTTCCGAGCGGGCCGTTCCGCAGGACAGTCTCAGGCGCCTCGGCTCCACCTATTCACCTTCCCTCGCACGGATCTGCCGCGAGACCAACCACCGCAGCGACAACTTCTACGCGGAAACCCTCCTCCGCACCCTGGGGCGGCGCGCCTTCACGACCGACAACTACGACTCCTGCCGGGTCGCGCTCAACACCGTCCTCAAGGATCTCGGCATCGAGGATTTCAGCGGCCTCCTCGCCCTGGACGGAAGCGGACTTTCGCGGAAAAACAGCCTGTCCCCCGCCTTCCTCGTGCGCTTCCTCTCCGCGATGCGTCGCTCCCCCGCCTGGAACGACTACCTGGCAGGGCTCCCCATTCCCGGGGCCAACGGCACGATGCGCACCGTCCTCCCCACCCTCCCGCAGGAGACCAAAGACCGCATCCACCTCAAGAGCGGCTCGATGAACGGTGTCCTCTGCTACAGCGGATATATCACCCCGAAAGAAGGGCAGAAAGAGACTATCTACTTCTCCATTCTCACCAACAACGCCGACGTAGCCGCATCGAAAATGCGGCCCGTCATCACACAGATTATCGCGCTGCTGGCGGAGTGATCAGCTTCTGAAAAGACTGCGGACAAGGGCCGGAATGTCGGCGACCTTGACTACTTCGATGCCCTCGACTTTCTGGTCGAGACGGGTGTAGGAGGAGAGGAAGATGCGGCCGAAGCCCAGACGGGCGGCCTCGCGTACGCGGCGCTCGGCCTGCGAGACGGGACGGATCTCTCCGCTGAGCCCCACTTCTCCCGCAAAACAGACATCCTTCGGGATGGGATAATCGAAATTGGACGACAAGACGGCCACGACGACGGCGAGGTCGCAGGACGGGTCGGTGACCTTGAGCCCGCCGGCCATATTGAGGAAGACGTCTTTCTGGCTGAGTTTGAAGCCCGCACGGCGCTCCAGCACGGCGAGGAGCATATTGAGCCGACGGACATCGAAGCCCGTGGCGCTGCGCTGCGCGGTGCCGTAGACGGCGGAACTCACGAGCGCCTGCACCTCGAAGAGGAAGGGGCGCGTGCCGTCGAGCATCGCGCTGATGGCCGTGCCGCTGAGCCCGTCCTCGTGCATCGGGATGAGCATTTCGGAGGGGTTTTCGACCTCGCGGAGACCGGTGCCGGTCATCTCGAAGACCGCCAGTTCGGAGGTGGAGCCGAAGCGGTTCTTGATGCTGCGGAGTACGCGGTAGGGGCCTTTGTTCTCGCCTTCGAACTGAAGGACGACGTCGACGATGTGCTCGAGGATCTTGGGACCGGCGATGCTGCCCTCTTTGGTGATATGGCCGATCAGGATGACGGGAATGCCCGTTTCTTTGGCGAAGCGGAGCAGGACGGCGGCAGTCTCCTTAATCTGGGAGACGCTGCCGGCCGTGGACTCGACGCTCTGGCAGTACATCGTCTGGACCGAGTCGACGACCATCAGGTCGGGGGCGACTTCCTGCGCCTCGGCAATGACGTTGTCCATCAGGGTCTCGGAGTAGATATAGCAGTTGGAAAGGTCACCGCCGAGCCGGTCGGCCCGCATCTTGACCTGACGGACGCTCTCTTCGCCCGTGACGTAGAGCGTCTTGAGCGAAGGGCGCATCAGCGGAATCTGCAGACTCAGCGTCGACTTGCCGATGCCGGGCTCGCCGCCGATCAGCACCAAGGAGCCCTTGACGATGCCCCCGCCGAGGAGACGGTCCATCTCGGCGCTGCCGAGCGGGATGCGGTCTTCGCCGGAGAGTTCCACGTCCCGGAGCGGAACCGGCTTATGGCTGGCCCCCGGAACGGACGCGGACAGCTGTCGCTTGGCCGGGCCGGCCGCCACCGACTTCTCCACGAGGGTATTCCACTCCCCGCAGGCGGGGCATTTCCCCATCCACTTCGGGCTTTCATTCCCGCAGTTGGTACAGAACCAGACGCTTTTCACTTTATTCGTTGCCATATCTTGTATTGTTTATGGATGGTGGGGCGGCCCATGACGATGCCGCGTCATTCCAGGGTCACCTCTTGTCATCCCGGGGCTTATTCCCGGAATCTCTTCGTAAAGATACAAAAAAAAGATATTGTTCCTCCCGGGACAATATCAATTTTGCAATTGAAACTGATGCTTTCCGATTACTCGGCGACCTGAGCGGTCTCAGCGAGCTGGGCGGCGCAAGAATCGCAGGCAGCTTTGCAAGAATCGCAAGCAGCGGTGCAGGAATCGCAAGCCTCAGTAAGCTCCGTAGCGGCGGCCTCGGCTTCCTCAGCGGCCTTCTTGGAGTTGAAATTGCAAGCAACAGCAGCACCCATGAGGGCTACGATTGCGAGAGACATAAATACCTTTTTCATTGTACGTTAAATTTAACTAAATTAAACAAAACTAATTTTGCGGCTGCAAATGTAGGTGTTATTTTTGAATTTTCAAAACTTTTGAAAAAAATTTATTATCTTTGACCTATGGAATTGTTCTACAGCGCCCATTTTCAGGGGAATAACTGTTATCTCGAGGGGGATGAGGCCCTTCACTGCACCCGCGTTCTCCGCCACAAGATCGGAGATACCATTTATATTATGGATGGCCAAGGAACGCTGTACGAATGCGTTTTGACGGAAATTTCCCGCGGAGAGGCAAAAGCGGAAATTGTCAACGCGACGCCCGGATGGGGGGCGCATTCTTACAATTTGACACTTGCCGTCTGCCCCACCAAGAACAATGAACGCTTCGAATGGTTCGTCGAAAAGGCCGTCGAACTCGGCGTCGACCGCATCGTCCCCCTCATCGGCGACCACTCCGAACGCAAAATCTACAAGACCGACCGAGCGAAGCGCATCGCCCTCTCCGCCGCCAAACAATCCCTCAAGGCCGCCATCCCCGACATCGCCGAGCCCGTCTCCGTCCGGGACTTCATCCGGAGCCACGCTGGCGCGGACGCCCCACATGGTCCTGCCCACGGCACTGCGGACGCCCCACATGGTCCCGCTCACGGCACTGCGGACGCCTCACACGGTCCTGCTCACGGCACTGCGGACGCCTCACACGACCCCACTCACGGCAGCGCCGTATCCGGACTTCGGATGATCGCCTACTGCTTCGATGGCGAGCGCCCGCGCCTGTCTGTCAAAGAAGCCCTCTCCTCCACCACGCAGCCCGCCATGCCCCCCGTCGCACCGGGTGCGTTACCAGGTACATCTGCGGACACACAGAGCATATCAACGGACGGGCGGACGGACGTCACGACGGGCATGCAGCAAGACACATCAATAGACGTGCGGTCAGATGTCACGACGAGTGTGCAGCAAGACACATCGGAGATCAGCACTCCGGGCATTATGCAGGAACACGGCGCATTGCCGGACATTACAATCCTTATAGGGCCGGAAGGAGACTTCTCCCCCGAAGAAGCCGCCCTCGCCCTGGAGGCCGGCTTCCTCCCCATCCACCTCGGCCCCTCCCGCCTCCGCACCGAAACCGCAGCCCTCGCCGCCGTCACCGCAGTCTATCTGCACTACCTCCAGTAGCAAACCGTAGCAAACAGCCGCAATCATCCGCTTTCGCCTCGGTCTCGTTGCCACCGATAACTCTTAACGCCGTACTTTCCCCAGTTCGTGAGCATATTGCCTGCGGCACGACTCACCAAACGGATCTTCAGAACCATCCCGTGAGCACATCGCCTGTTGCACGACTCACAAAGTGCATCTAAGAACTTGACCGTGAGCATATTGCCTGCAGCACAACTCACCAAACGCATCTTCAGAATCATCCTGTGAGCACATTGCCTGTAGCACGACTCACGAAACACTATCCAATACCGACCCGTATATATTGCTAGCAACTTCACCTTCTGCCATGTGAGACTCCGGGCGTTTTCCAGCGTTTCCGCCCCAATCCTGTGCTCCCGGTGTGAGACTCCGGGCGTTTTCTTGCATTTCCGCCCCAATCGTGCGCTCCCGGTGTGAGACTCCGAGCGTTTCCCTGCGTTTCCGCCCCAATCCTGTGCTCCCGGTGTGAGACTCCGGGCGTTTCCCAGCATTTTCGCCCCAATCGTGCGCTCCCGGCGTGAGACTCCGGGCGGTATGGCATCAAAAAAGGCCGTGAACGCTACTTAACCCCTCCCGCAAGAACAGTATGGAAGCATTTCAGGGCTGAAATGCTGCTTAACCCCACCCGCAGGAATAGTATGGAAGCATTTTGGGGCTCGATTGCGACTTAACCCCGTCCGAAGAAGCGGTATGGCGACATTTCGGGGCTGAAATGCGACTTAACCCCGCCCACGGGAACGGTATGGAAGCATTTGAGGGCCGGAATGCGACTTAACCCCACCCGCAGGAACGGTATGGAAGCATTTCGGGGCTGAAATGCGACTTAACTCCGTCCGCAGAAGCGGTATGGAAGCATTTGGGGGCTGAAATGCGACTTAACCCCGCCCACGGAAACAGTATGGAAGCATTTTGGGGCTCGAATGCGACTTAACCCCGTCCGCAGAAGCGGTATGGCGACATTTCGGGGCTGAAATGCGACTTAACCCCGCCCGCCTACTTCCGGATGATCTCGATTTCGCCGGCGCAGCCGACTTTGATGATCTGGGAGGGCTTGCCGGTGGAGCCTTTTTCCAGGGGGGCGGGAACGGTGTAGTCGACGGCGGAGCGGATTTCTTCCGCGATTTCGCGGAAGGAGTGCGGGGTGGGTTCGCCGGAAATGTTGGCCGAGGTCGACACCAGGGGACGGCCCAGCTTGTAGGCCAGGTCGCGGCAGAAGTCCATCAGGGGGATGCGGATTCCCACGGAGCCGTCCTCGGCGACCACTTCGGGCGCCAGGTGGAAGCGGTCCGGTTTTCCTTCTTCGGAGACCAGCCCTTCGGGGTAGATGAGGGTCATCGGGGCGTCATTCACTTCCACGAGATCGACCGCGATGGAGGGCACCTGACGGACGTATTTCGCCACCATGTCCAGATCGGAGGCCAGCAGGACGAGCGACTTGCTGTCGTCTCGGCGCTTGATCTCGAAGATTTTCCGGACGGCGGAAGGGTTGGTCGCGTCGCAGCCGAGTCCCCAGACGGTGTCGGTCGGATAGAGGATGATGCCGCCGTCGCGGAGCGTCTGCACCGCCTCGGCGAGGATGGTTCGGATATCTTTCATTGCAGGAATGAGGACAGGATGGGATAATGGTCGGAATATTTCACGTCGCCGCGGTCGTACCAGCGGGCCTTCAAGGTCTCGGGATAGAGGATATAATCGATGCGGAGCATCGGCCAGAGGGAACAGTAAGTGGCGCCGAATCCTTTTCCAACCTCCAGGAAAGAATCTTTCCGGCCGCGGCTCAAACGGGAATAGGTATAGGAAAGCGGAGTGTCGTTGAAATCCCCCACGACGATGGAAGGTTCGCTGCAGGCGTCGATGTTGGCCATTACCTTGTCCACCTGATTCGGGCGGATCTTGTTGGCCCGGCGGAATTTGCGGCCGTCCTCCCGGGCGCCGTCCTCCCGGATGGAGCGGGCGAAGTGCGACAGCGAGATATTGTAACTCTCGAAGTGACAATTGTATACCCGGATCCGGGTGCCTCGTACATCCAGATCGGTAAAGAGGGCCATATTCGTGCTCTCCTCAAAGGTGACTTTTCCCTTCCCCTCGATCGGGAACCGCGACAGGATCACATTCCCGAAGCGGCCCTTCTTTCCGGTATAAATATAGTATTCCGACGCATATTTCGGGAAATGACGCTTGAGCCACGCGCCGGGTTGGTCGACATTCGGAAGATAGAATTCCTGCAGGCAGATCACGTCAGCGTCCGTTCCGGAAAGGTAATTCGCCACTTCCTCCGCCAATTCCACCTGGGAAAGGCGTGCGTATTCACCCTGCCCGTTCGCGAAACGGCCCACGTTGTAGGAAACCACCTTGATATCGCCCCGGCTGCCATCCGCCGGACGGCCGCTGAACTGGAAATACCGCCCGATCAGGATAATGGACGGCAGCATCACCAGCATCAGCAGGATCACCGGCCCCCAGGCCCGGCGGAAAAATCCCCAGACGATCAGGGCGCCGCAGCAGAACAGCACCGGCAGATAGGCCAGCGCGAAAATGGTCACATACCACGCCCAGGCCGGGTTGATCCACATCGACAGATAGCTCAGCAGCAGCAGGGCGGCAAGCAGCACCGCCGCTCCCCCGAAAGCGATCCGGGAGAACAGGCTCCGCTCCTTTTTCTGCCGCTTCCTTACCATCTGTTACGCTTTTTCCAGATCCACATCAGGACGAAGCCCACCAGCGCGCCGCCGAGATGGGCGAAGTGCGCGACACCGTCCAGCGTGCCGGTAATGCCCGTCACGAGTTCGATGCCGATGAAAATCAGGATCATCCACTTGGCCTTGAGCCGGACCGGCGGGAAGATCAGCATCAGCACCATATTGGGATAGACCACGGCAAAAGCCACTTCGATGGCGTAGACGGCACCGGAGGCGCCGAGGGTCGGAGTGCGAAGCAGGTTGAAGGCCGACGTCTCCATCCCGGCTGCAAGGTAGTGGCTGTACTGGATCCATTCCACCCCGGTATGCAGCAGATAGGCCCCGATGCCGCCGGCGAAATACAGGATCAGGAATTTCTTGGTGCCGATGGCCTTCTCCAGCGCCATTCCGAAGAGGAAGAGCGCCCACATATTGAAGAAGAGGTGGGCGAAATTGGCGTGGACGAACATATAGGTGAGCACCTGCCACGGACGGAAGAACGGGGATTTGGGAAAGAATACCGCCAGATATTCGATCACGACATCCGAGCCGCGCATTTCCGCTATAAACGAGAACAGGTAGACGATCGCGTTGACAATCAGCAGGTTCAGCGTCGCGGGCGGGATATTCCTCCAAATGGAAGGCCGGGATTCGTTATAATAAGGCATAATCGGTTCTAAAAATGTTTCTCCATCTCCTCCAGCGGGATCACGTGGAGAATCTTGCGGCCGGAGGAGGTGTATTCGGGATTCTGGCTGGCCATCAGCGCGTCCAGCAGACGCTGGGCCTCGGCGGTGGAGTCAAGCGGCGCGGAGGAGGAGGCCCCCAGCACGGCGAATTTCTCCGCCAGGGCGCTCTCCATCATCTCGGGGAGGGAAACCGTGTCGTCCGATAGGATCAGGACCAGGTCTCCGACGAGGGTCTGGACCTTTCCGGGCTCGGCGGAGAAACCGTCCGGGACGGCATTCACCACGACGGTATCGGTGCCGAAAGGCGTGATATCGAATCCGAGCGAAGTGAGAAGGTCCGCCTTGGCGTCGAAGAGCAGGCGGTTCTCCACCCCGACATTGACCTGCACCGGGAACAGCGCGCGCTGGGAGGAATGGCCGTTGCGGGAGATGACGCCGAGGAAACGGTCGTACAGCACCCGCTCCCGCGCCCGGCGGATGTGCGTCACCAGGAGTCCCGAGCGGGATTTGGAGAGGATGTATTTGCCGCCGAGGATCATCAGCTGGCCGCTCGGCATCGCGGCGCCCTCGAAAAGTTTGCCGTATTCTTCTTTCTCTTCCGCCTTCCAGGTCTTGCCGCTCCAGGACGGGGTCTCGGGGAATTTCGGCGGATTCGCCGGTGCGGAAGGGGTCGCGAACGGATCGTAGCCCGGGTCGAAGCCTACCGTCGGGGCCTGGGCCGGGGTATATTCCTCGAAGCGCTTGCCGATGACGGGCATCGTGAGGTCCTCGGGGTTGTCGAAATCGATGCTGCCTGCCTGGGAGAATTTGCCGAGCGCCTCCCGGACCGCCGCGAAGAGGATCTGGAAGATGACGCTGTCGTCCTCGAACTTGATCTCGGTCTTGGTGGGGTGGATGTTGACATCCATCGCATGCGGATCGACCTGCAGGTAGAGGAAGTAGGAAGGCGTGACCCCTTCGGGAATGAGGTTCTCGTAGGCCTTCATCACGGCCTTGTGGAGATACGGGCTCCGGAAGTAGCGGCCGTTGACGAAGAAGAACTGGTTGCCGAGGGTCTTGCGGGCGCTCTCGGGGCGGCCGACGAAGCCCCTCACGTCGACGGTCGAAGTGTCGGCGGCAATGTCCACCATCTCTCCGACGACACCCGCACCGACAAGGTCCTGGATGCGGAATTTGAGCGACTGGGCCTGCTTGAGGACGAAGATGTCGCGGCCGTTGTGCGTGAGGGTGAAGCGCACGTCCGCCCGGGTGAGGGCGACACGGGTGAATTCTTCGACGACGTGCTTGAATTCGACATTGTCGGACTTGAGGAATTTGCGCCGCGCGGGAATGTTGTAAAAAAGATTGCGGACGCTGAAACTGGAGCCCTTGGGCGCCGCGACTTCTTTGGTGGAAAGATGCTCGGAGGCGGCGAACTGCACTTCGCAGCCGACTTCGTCCTCCTCGCGGCGGGTCCGGAGTGTCACCTCGGCGACGGCGGCGATGGAGGCCAGGGCCTCCCCGCGGAAGCCGAACGTGAGGATGTTGCCGAGGTCTTCGGCCGTGGCGATCTTGGAGGTGGCGTGCCGCTCGAAGCAGAGGACGGCATCGTCCGGGGACATCCCGCAGCCGTCATCCACGACGCGGATCAGCGTCCTGCCCGCATCGGTCAGCGCGACGCTCACCTCGGTCGCCCCCGCATCGAGGGCGTTCTCCATCAGCTCTTTCACCACCGAGGCCGGCCGCTGCACGACCTCCCCCGCGGCGATCATATTGGCGATATTGCCCGGTAAAATCCTTAATTCCATCTATCCCTTGTGGCTTGTCCCGGAATCTATAACAAACTGTAAAACTTCGTAATATACACCAGCACCACGGCAATCAGGAGCAGCGTCACGATGCCGATGACGGCCTGGACCTTCGTACCCGACCCGCGGGTGCGCTTGTAGTTGCCGTCGCGGAACGCCCCGCGGATGCTGGCGCCGGGAACATAGGTCCCTTCCTCGCGCTCTTTGTCCGCAGTACCGTCCACGTCGCCGAACATCGCCTTGCGTTTCTCCTTCTCCGGATCGAAGTAACGGGGCTTGTAATTGAACACCCTGTGCTCCTGTTCGCCGAAGAAACCGAAATTGAATACTCCCATAATCCAAAAGTGTTGACAGTTTACAAAAATACGAATTTTATCGTTACCTTTGCAACAAATCTACGGTTATGGACTTCAAAATCGGCAACGGATACGACGTACACGCCCTCGCTCCCGGGCTTCCGATGTGGCTCTGCGGGGTGCAGATTCCCTCCGACAAGGGCTTCGTAGCCCATTCCGACGGCGACGTCGCCATCCACGCCCTCTGCGACGCCATCCTCGGCGCCCTCGCCCTCGGCGACATCGGGCATCTCTTCCCCGACACCGATCCCGCCTGGAAAGGCATCGACAGCAAGATCCTCCTGCGGAAAGTCGTCTCCCTGATGACCGAACGGGGCTACCGCATCGGCAACGCCGACATCACCATCGCCCTCCAGGCCCCGAAACTCGCCCCGCACATCCTCCGGATGCGGGAAACCCTCGCCCCGATCCTCGGCGTCGGGACCGACTGCGTCTCCGTCAAGGCCACCACCACCGAGCACCTCGGCTTCGTCGGCCGCGGCGAAGGCTGCTCCGTCCAGGCCTCCGTCCTCCTCGCCGCCCGGTAAGAGTTCCTCGGCCGGCAAGAGCTCCTCGGCCGGCAAGTTCCCTTCGGCCGGAAAGAGCTCCTCAGCCGGCATGTTCCCTTCGGCCCTGCGGCGTCTCAGATAGCGGGCGGCATAGTAGACTCCGGCCGTTTTCCCGCGTTTCCGCCCCAATCCTCCATCCGCAGCACGAGACTCCGGCCGTTTTCCTGCACTTTCGCCCCAATCCTCCGTCCCCAGCCCGAGACTCCGGGCGTTTTCCTGCGTTTCCGCCCCAATCCTACTTCCCCAGCCCGAGACTCCGGCCGTTTCCCCGACTTTCCGCCCCAATCCTACTTCCCCACCCGGAGACTCCGGGCGTTTCCCTGCACTTTCGCCCCAATCCTCCGTCCCCGGCACGAGACTCCGGGCGTTTCCCGCCTTTCCGCCCCAATCCTCCATCCGCAGACCGACACTCCGGCACAGGCCGGACGGATTTCGCAGCGGAAAAGAAAAAAATTGTTGCAGAATCAAAATTTTGTTGTATCTTTGCAGTCCCAATTCGGCGGCCCCCCGCAAATTGGGTACTTTGACACATTGAGATATGGTGTAATGGTAGCACTACAGATTCTGGCTCTGTCAGTGAGGGTTCGAGTCCTTCTATCTCAACAAAAAACCATGATGGCGGGGTAGCTCAGCTGGTTAGAGCGTCGGATTCATAATCCGGAGGTCGTGGGATCGTGACCCACTCCCGCTACCACACCAAAGCGACATACGTGAGTGCGGCAAGTACGACGCCCTCT
>JAEEGI010007847.1_pt1 | contig 23782 bp, 24 predicted proteins | sample 8958751 | NCBI WGS metagenome assembly JAEEGI01 (sample SAMN16246545, study PRJNA631951) | gut metagenome | biome: gut microbiome; feature: rumen; material: KS-attached | host: Bos | place: Iran: Karaj | collected 2018-10 | reverse complement strand
TCTTCCTCGGTTCGTACCCCATCACTCCCGCCACCGACATCCTTGCCGAGTTGACGAAATACAAGAACCTCAACGTCAAGGCCTACCAGGCTGAAGACGAAATCGCCGGCATCATGTCGTCGATCGGCGCTGCCTACACAGGCTGCATGGCCGTGACGACGACTTCGGGTCCTGGCCTCTCGCTGAAGAGCGAAGCCATGGGTCTCGCCGTGATGACTGAACTTCCGCTGGTCATCATCGACGTGCAGCGTGGCGGTCCCTCCACGGGTCTGCCGACCAAGATGGAACAGAGTGACCTGTTGCAGGCTCTTTACGGCCGTAACGGCGACGCTCCGCTCGTGGTCATCGCTGCTCGCAGCTCTGCCGGTTGCTTCTATACCGCTTACGAAGCCGCCCGTATCGCCATGGAGCACATGACGCCTGTCATCATGCTCAGCGACGGTTCACTGGGTAACGGCTCCGAGGTGTTCCGCATCCCCAAGATGGCCGACCTGCCGAGCATCACGCCTCCGCTGGCCAAAGCCAACGATCCGGACTACATGCCTTACCGCCGCGACGAGAAATGGCTCCGCCGTGAATGGGCTATCCCGGGCACACCTGGCCTGCGTCACCGCGTCGGTGGTCTGGAAAAGGAAAACGGCAAGGGCAACCTGTCGACCAATCCTGAGAATCACCAGTTGATGACTGAACTCCGTGAGGAGAAGATCAACCGCGTGGCTAACGACATCCCGCTGCAGGAAATCTACGGTGACAAGAACGCTGACCTCCTCGTGGTGAGCTGGGGTGGCACCTTTGGTACAGTTCGCACCGCCGTCGAAGGTCTGATGGAAGAAGGCAAGAGCATCGCTCACGCCCACTTCGACTACATCATGCCGTTGCCGCGCAACACTGAGGAAGTGCTGAAAGGTCACAAGAAGATCGTGGTCTGCGAAATCAACCGCGGCCAGTTTGCCAAGTACCTGCGCATGAACTTCCCCGAGTACAAGTGCGAGCAATTCAATAAGGTGATGGGCCTGCCGTTCACCATCGGCGAGCTTGAAGCTAAGTTTAACGACCTTTTAAAATAATACGACTATGGAAAATCAGAATATCGAACAAGAGGTCATGCTGACCAAAGAGGATTTTGCAAGCGATCAGGTGGTGAAATGGTGCCCCGGTTGTGGTGACCACGCCATCTTGAAGGCCGTTCAAGACATTTTCCCGAAGTTGGGTAAGAAGAAGGAAGACATCGTTGTCGTTTCTGGCATCGGCTGCTCCTCGCGCTTCCCTTACTATATGAATACATACGGTTTCCATAGCATCCACGGTCGTGCTGCCGCTGCCGCCACTGGTGTGAAGCTGGCCAACCCGAACCTCAGCGTGTGGATGATCACTGGCGATGGCGACTGCACCGCCATCGGTGGCAACCACTTCATCCACGCCTGCCGTCGTAACATCGACATCAACCTGATCCTGTTCAACAACCGTATCTACGGTATGACCAAGGGTCAGTTCTCGCCCTGCACCTTCCGTGGCACGAAGACCAAGACTTCGCCGCAAGGTACTTACGAAGACCCGTTCAATCCTGGCGAACTCGCCATCGGTGCCAAGGCTACCTTCTTTGCCCGTGGCGTGGATATCAACCCTAAGGAGCTGAGCGAAATCTTCTGGGAGTCGTACAAGCACGATGGCATCGCCGTGACCGAGGTCCTGCAAAACTGCATGATCTTCTCCAACGGCGTGCACGAAAACATCACCGGCAAGGATGTCCGCGACGACATGCAAGTGAAGTGCGTCCACGGCCAGCCGCTTATCTTCGGTAAGAACCGCGACAAGGGTATCCGCCTCAATGGCAACCAACTAGAAGTGGTGAAGATTGGCGAAAACGGCATCACCGAGAAGGACATTCTCGTCCACGATAAGACCACCGAGGACACGGGTATCCACATGATGCTGGCACACATGATGCCGCCTCATTTCCCCGTTGCCATCGGCGTCATCCGCGACGTGAAAGCCCCGACCTTCAACGACAGCCTTGACCAGGTCATCGAAAACGAGAAGGCCAACTCGAAGATCAAGTGCATGGACGACCTGCTGAACAGCGGTTCGACCTGGACCATCGAGTAAACCGAGGTCCCTGAGCCTGTCGAAGGGCCGACAGATAAAAAGCATCGACCGGCCAACCTTCAAAACTGAAAAATCCCGCTCGTTTGGGCGGGATTTTTTCTATTTTTGCAGACAAATAACATTGGAAATGAAAATCCCCTTCAAACCCGGCACACTGATTTATCCCTTGCCCGCCGTGATGGTCACTTGCGGCGACTGCGAGGAAAACTACAATATCATCACCATTGGCTGGACGGGCACGATTTGCTCCGACCCGCCCATGTGCTACATTTCCGTCCGCAAGCAACGCCACTCGCACGATCTCATCATGAAAAACAAGGAGTTCGTCATCAACCTGACGACGGAGGATTTGGCCGCTGCCACGGATTGGTGCGGTGTGCGCTCCGGCCGCGACTACAACAAGTTCAAGGAGATGCACCTGCACACAGAGCCTGCCCAAATCGTGAAGGCCCCTTTGATAAAGGAATCGCCGTTGAGCATCGAGTGCAAGGTGGTGGAGGTAAAGGAATTGGGTTCACATGATATGTTCATCGCCGAGGTGGTGGCCGTCAATGCGGAGGAAAAGCTCATCGACAAGGGCACGGGTGCTTTCCAACTCAACCACGCCAAGCCTTTGGCCTATTCCCATGGCAAGTATTATGGCCTCGGTGAGAAAATCGGTGGCTTCGGGTTTTCGGTGAAGAAAAAGAAATAAGCATGCTCGAACAGTTTCAGGCATATATTAATAGGTATAATTTGATTGCCGAGGGCGACAAAGTCATTTTGGCCCTCAGCGGCGGCATCGATTCGATAGTTTTGGCGGATTTGTTGCTGAAAGCCAAGGTGGAGTTTGTTGCGGCGCATTGCAATTTTCATTTGCGCGGCGAGGAATCTGATGGCGATGAAAAGTTTGTCCGAGATTATGCCGAACGGAATGGCATTCGGTGCTTTGTGAAGCATTTTGAAACCGAGAAATATGCCGCAGAGCAAGGTGTCTCCATCGAAATGGCCGCCCGAGATTTGCGCTATGCTTGGTTTGAAGAATTGCGGCAGCAGTTAGGTTATGACAAAATTGCTGTAGCGCATCATGCTGACGACCAAGCCGAGACTTTTTTCATCAACTTATTGCGCGGTGCAGGCCTCAACGGATTGAAAGGCATGAAGCCACAAAATGGCGTAATCATTCGACCATTGTTGTGGGCTTCGCGAGAGCAAATCCGTCAGTATGCTGGTGAAAATCACATCGTTTGGCGGGAAGACCACACCAACGCCGAATCTGTCTATCTGCGCAATAAAATCCGCAATCAATTGTTGCCTGTTTTTGGCGAATTGCAACCTGATGCGCGACAAGGTTTATATAAGTCTTTAGAGCATCTTTCTGCTGAAAACGAGCTATATAGAGTGCTGTTGAAAGAGAAGCTAGCGCAGATTGTGGAACGAGATGGTGATGTTCAAAGGTTGCCCTATTCTAAACTCGTAAAAGCAAAGGTCCCTGAGCCCGTCGAAGGGCCGGTTTATTCATTTCAGTTGCTTTTCGAATGGCTAAGACAATATGGCTTTAACACCGACCAATGCCATTTCATTTACGATGCCATCGGAACGGGTGTCGGGAATCAATATTGTTCAGCAACGCATCGCCTTGTGATAGGTAGAGATGAACTACAACTCTCTGAATTAAAGGAGGAAAAAGATGAAGAAATCCAAATTGGAATAGATGAGGAGACAATCAATTCCCCGATCCATCTTTGTTTTTCCAAGTTGGAAAGAACTGCCGATTTCATCATCGACAAGTCGCCCGAAGTGGCGCAACTGGATTACGACAAATTGAGTTTTCCATTGACATTGCGGCATTGGCACCACTGCGACCGCTTCCATCCCCTAGGTATGAAAGGCTCCAAGCTGCTGAGCGATTTCTTTGTGGACCAGAAGCTTACGGAATACCAAAAACAAAATGTCTGGCTCTTGGTTTCCGCTGAAGGCGACATCCTTTGGGTGGTTGGCTACCGCATGGATGACCGTTTCAAGATTACTGACGACACAAAGACCGTTTTTCAATGCAGATGGAATCGGTCCTAAGTATGTACTCTCTGCTATTTGTCGGTAAAATCATATTTTTTTTCGGTCATGTTGTAAATCTTATTATTTTTGCACCTTAATTAATATCATTGTTTACAAACAAATTCTTAGTTACTTATGAAACGACTTTTTTTCTGTCTACTGATGGCCTTCGCCGCCATTGTCCCTATGGAGGTCCGTGCGCAAATCATCGACCCCGTCAAGTGGTCTGTCGCCATTCAAGACCTCAACGAAAATGAGTTCGATTTGGTCGCTACGGCTACAATCGACCCCGAGTATCACATTTATTCCACCAAGATGCCTGACTTGGGACCATTACCTACAGTGTTCGACATCAAGACTTCAGAGTTTTTTGAGGCTGTGGGCGAGGCTCGCGACCTTACGGATGTGCCGATGTATTACGACGACATCTTTGAAGTGGAGTACAAACAGTTTGCTGGCACGGCATCGTTTGCCCAGACCTTCCGCAAACTGAAGGACGGTGGTTTCCCCATCACGGGCGAAATCAACTATCAGGCTTGCAAAAACGGTCAATGTGTCTCCTTGACCGAGGACGTTGACCTTACCTACGGCGAACCCGCTGTGATTGAGGCCGCTGAGCCCGAAACCACTGCTGGCAAGAAGTCCAACATCTGGGGTATGATCCTCGAAGCCATCCTTTGGGGCTTTGCCGCCATCCTGACGCCTTGTGTGTTCCCCATGATTCCTATGACCGTGTCGTTCTTCATGCACGGCGAGGGCGAGACCAAGGCGCAAGGACGTTTCAAGGCCTTCATGTACTTTATTTTCATTGTGTTGCTCTATACTTTGCCGATTGCCATCATCATCTTGGTGACTTGGCTCGTGGGTGGCAACAGCGTCACGGCCGACATCTTCAACTGGCTGGCTACACACTGGCTGCCGAACATCATCTTCTTCCTCGTGTTCATGATTTTCGCGGCTTCGTTCTTTGGTGCCTTCGAAATCACACTGGGCAGCAATATGGTGAACAAGAGCGACAGCAAGCAAAGTACGAAGAACCTAGGCGGTATCTTCTTCATGGCCTTGACTTTGGTTTTGGTGTCGTTTGCATGCACAGGTCCTATCGTGGGTACGGTGCTCATCAAGTCGACCTCGGGCGAATTCTGGGCTCCTATCGTGACGATGTTTGCTTTCGCCGTGGCCTTTGCCCTTCCGTTTGCTTTATTTGCGTTCTTCCCGAACCTGTTGCAGCGTCTGCCTAAGAGTGGTGGTTGGCTTACTTCCGTTAAGGTTGTGTTAGGCTTCATCGAAGTCGCCTTGGGCTTCAAGTTCCTCAGCGTGGCCGACCAAACCTACCACTGGCATCTGCTTGACCGTGAGGTTTACCTTGGCATTTGGATTGTCTGCTTTACCTTGCTTGGCCTCTATCTTATGGGCAAGATTCGTTTCAAGGATGAGAAGGAAGTCAAGGAGTTGGGCGTGTTTCGTCTGGTGCTCATCATCATCGACCTGACCTTCGTGGTTTATATGATTCCTGGCATGTGGGGCGCTCCGTTGAAGGCCCTCTCGGGTTATCTGCCACCCAAGCAAACCCTTGATTTCGACCTTAACCGTATCATCGAAGAGAACAGCGAAAAAGTGATTGACTATGTGGATGCCAAGTTCGCCAATATGGCGGTGGCACCGCAAGGAGAGACGGTGGCTGTGGGCGAGTTTGACGAAGAGCCCAAGTATGCTGACCTCTTCCATTTGCCACATAACCTGAAGGGCTATTTCGACTATGACCAAGCCCTTGCCGCTGCAAAGGCACTCAACCGCCCCATCTTTGTCGATTTCACCGGCCACGGCTGTGTCAACTGCCGTGAGATGGAAGCCAACGTGTGGAGTGACCCGCGCGTAAAGGATATGTTGCGCCACGATTTTGTCCTCTGTGCCTTATACGTTGACGATAAGACTACATTGCCAGAGAACGAATGGTATACCTCTACTTACGACGGCAAGGAGAAGAAGACCATCGGCCGCAAGTATGCCGACTTCCAAATTTCTAAGTTCGGCACCAATGCGCAACCCTACTACTGCCTGCTTGACCACAATGGCAACCTGTTGATGAAGCCTCGTGCCTACGACCTCGACAAGGATGCTTTCGTCAACTTCCTGAAAGACGGTGTCAAGAACTTCAAGGAAGGCACTTTTTATCAGCATGTGATAGACTAATTTCGTTGTAATATGAATGAGATCCTTCGCGTTGAGGGTCTGAGCAAGACCTTCAGGCTCTCACGCAAACAACAACAGATAGAAAGGACCAACCGTAAGGAGATCATCGCGGTCAATGACCTTTCATTTACCGCCAACAAAGGTGAGATTTTTGGACTGCTAGGCCCCAACGGCGCTGGCAAGACCACCACGCTCCGTATGTTGGCCACTTTGATTCGCCCTGACAGTGGCGACGCCCTGTTGGATGGCTTTAGTGTGGTGAACCAACCCGAAGAGGTGCGCGGTAAGATAGGCTTCCTGACCTCGGAACTGAAACTCGAGGATTTCTTTACGCCCAATTACCTGTTTGACTTCTTCTCACAACTTTACGGTATTGCACCAGAGGTTATCTCAGCACGCAAAACCCAGTTGTTTGAGCGCTTCGGCATCAACAAATTCGCTGAGGTGAAGGTGGCCAACCTGTCCACAGGTATGAAGCAGAAGCTGTCGCTGGTCATCTCACTGGTGCACAACCCTGACATCATCATCTTCGATGAGCCCACCAACGGACTCGACGTGTTGACGGCCCGCACCGTTACCGATTACTTGCAGGAGTTGCGTGCCGAGGGCAAGACCATTATCCTCAGTACCCATATTTTCAGTCTGGTGGAGCGTCTCTGCGACCGAGTGGGCATCATCATCGATGGCCGCATGACAGCCTGTGGCACCCTCGAAGAGGTGTGCGACGGCCTCTCGCTGGAGGATCGTTTCTTCGAAATGTACAAAGAAGTGAAAGGAGGCGAAGAATGAAAAGCAACACCTTAACGATCATCAAGAAAGAGTTTGCCCGTTTCTTTGGCGACCGTCAGCTGCTGTTCACTACAGTCATCATGCCAGGCCTGCTCATCTACATTATTTACTCCTTCATGGGTATGGGCATGAAAAAGATGGCCAACGAGGGAGCCAATGAGGATGTCATTCTCCAAGTGGAGAATCTGCCAGAAAGTATGCTCCCTATACTGAAAGAGATACCTAATACGACACTGATGCCAATGCCCCTGTTGGAGGATGATGTCAAGAATCTTGAAAACAAAGACCTCGATGTCGTGCTGATGCGTTTTCCCGAAGCGTTTGATGAAAAGGTGGCTGCCTTTGACCCGCAAAGCGGTATGGCAGCTCCCAATGTGGAGATCTATTACAACTCGGCCAACAACGCGTCAAGTCGCGTCTATCACATCATTGAAGCCTCGCTTTCTGCTTACGAAGACCAACTGAGCAATCGCTTCGACATCAATCGTGCCGATTCTGAGGAAGCTCAATTCGACATGGCTAATAAGGACGATGTGCTGGGTAGCATCTTGTCTAAACTCATCCCTATGCTCATTCTGATGATGCTCTTCAGTGGTGTGATGGCCATAGCGCCAAGTAGCATCGCTGGCGAGAAAGAACGCGGCACCATAGCCACCTTGTTGGTGACGCCGTTGAAGAGGAATGAGCTGGCCTTGGGCAAAGTGGTCTCATTGAGCGGCATTGCACTGCTGAGCGGTATCTCGAGTTTCATTGGTATCGTGCTGTCATTGCCTAAGATGATACAAGCCGACGAGGCTGGCATAGAACTGGGGCTCAACTACACGAGCGCAGATTACACGGTTTTGCTACTCATCATTTTGTCTTCTGTGCTTATCATGGCCTCAGCTGTCAGCTTGCTTTCTGCCTTGGCCAAAGACGTGAAGAACGCGGGCACGATGATCACGCCTTTCATGTTGGTGGTGATGTTCTGCGGTCTGACACCCATGTTCCAAAGTGGCACGCCTGAGAGCCTGACGGCCTACCTGATTCCCTTCTATAACTCCATCCAGGTGATGACGGCTGTCTTCGCCCACGAAATGAGGTGGATGCCGGTCATCGTTACCTTAGCGGCCAATGTGGTTTACACGGGCTTCGCCGTTTGGGGGCTAACTCGAATGTTCAACAGCGAGAAGGTGATGTTCTCGAAATAAACGAAAAAGAGCGGCAATCGCCGCTCTTTTTCGTTTCAATAAATAGCTATTCTTTATGCAATCTCGCCGCCTTTGGCAAAATGCTGATAGAAGGCGATGATGGTCTCGATGCCTTTGTAGAAGTGGTCAAGGCGGTAGTTCTCGTTGGGCGAGTGGATGGCGTCTTCGCCAAGGCCGAAGCCCATCAGGATGGACTTAATGCCCAGCACTTCCTCAAATCTGGCGATAATCGGAATCGAGCCGCCCGAACGCATCGGGATGGGCAGTTTGCCATAGGTGTCCATGTAGGCGGCTTCTGCGGCTTTGTAAGCCGGTAGGTCGACAGGGCAACCATAGGCTTGTCCGCCATGCAGCGGCGTGACCTTCACGGTGACATAGTCGGGAGCGTTCTTCTCTAGGTAGTCCTTCACCAACACGGCAATCTTCTCATTGTTTTGGTTGGGCACGAGGCGGCAGGAGAGCTTGGCGTAAGCCTTCGAAGGCAGCACGGTCTTGGCGCCTTCGCCCGTGTAGCCACCCCACATGCCGCAGAGGTCGAAGGTGGGACGTATGCCGACGCGCTCGATTTTAGTATAGCCTTCTTCGCCGCGCAGGGCTTTCACACCGAGGCTGTTCTTGTAGTTTTCCTCGTTGTAAGGTGCCATGTTGAGCAGTTCGCGCTCGCGGGGAGAGCATTCGATGACGTCGTCATAGAAATGCGGTATGGTGATGTGGTTGTTTTCGTCCATGCACTTAGCAATCATCTCACAAAGAGTGTTGAGCGGGTTGGCCACGCTGCCGCCGAAGAGGCCGGAGTGCAAGTCGGCGTTGGGACCGGTGACTTCAATCTCCCAATAGGCGAGGCCACGCAAACCCGTGGTGATGCTCGGCACATCAGGACCAATCATCGAGGTGTCGGACACAAGGATGACGTCGGCTTTGACGAGGTCTTTGTAATCCACGACCCATTTCGATAGGCTGCCTGAGCCGATTTCCTCTTCGCCTTCGAGCATGAACTTCACGTTGCAGGGTAGGGTGTTGGTCTTCACCATGGTCTCAAAGGCCTTGGCGTGCATGAATGACTGGCCTTTGTCGTCGTCGGCGCCGCGAGCCCAGATTTTACCATCCTTGATAACGGGTTCAAACGGGTCGGTGTGCCACAGGTCGATGGGGTCGACGGGCATCACGTCGTAGTGGCCGTAAACAAGCACGGTAGGCAGTTTCGGGTCGATGATCTTCTCGCCGTAGACGATGGGGTTGCCCTCGGTGGGCATCACCTCGGCCTTGTCGGCGCCAGCGGCCAGGATGGCATCGCGCCAGTATTCGGCGCAACGGATCATATCCGGCTTGTGGGCCGATTCTGAACTGATAGATGGAATTCTGATCAAGCCAAAGAGTTCCTCAAGGAAACGCTCCTTGTTGGCTTCAATGTAATTCTTCGTGATTTGCATAAGGATTCAAAATTTGAATTTCAAAGATTTAAAGATTCAAGATTTCTCCTGAGCCGCTTCGCGTCACTGCGAGGCACCGTCATTGCGAGGGAAGAAGCGAAGCAGTCCAGAATGCGGATTGCAAAAATAGTGATTTCTTTGGGAATTTCCATATTTTACGAAAAAGTTGTAACTTTGCGGCATAAAACAAAAGATAGTTATTATGGAAGATTATGTAGTTTCAATTCCGCCACGTGATTTCAGCCTTATGGAAGAGTTATTTGCCAGAATGGGTTGGAAAGTACGTCCGCGTCGTGCATCGATAGAGAACTTTATTAAGTCTTGTCCCACGTCTCCCGTGATGACGGATGAGGAGATTGCGGCAGAAGTTAATGCAGTACGGTACGGAGAATGAAAGTCCTGTTCGATACAAACCTTTGGATTTCGTTCATGATCGGCAAACAACTTTCGTCGTTGTCTGAGGTGCTGAATCGCCAAGATGTTGAGGTTTTTGTCAACCAACAATTGTTGGATGAGATACATACTGTCATTACTCGACCAAAGTTTGACAAACTTATTTCCGAGGAAACGCGTTTCTATTTCTTCGAAATGGTTTATGATGTTTGCTATTTTACGGATAGTACTGTTCAGGCAGAATCGCCTATCCGTGACATCAAGGATTTGTATCTTTTGTCCTTGGCCGAAAGTGTGCCTGTTGATTATATTGTAAGTGGTGACAAAGACCTTACTGATCTTAGAGAACATGCTGGTATTCCCATATTGAAGTATTCTGACTTTTTGAATATATTAATCCATTAAAATCTAAATAAAAGCAAGAAAACTAGTACCAAACATTTGACATACAATAAATAGCGTTTGCTGTTGTCCTTGACACTCAAATTTTCCACATAGTCTTTTTTAGGACAAGCCAATCAAGGGCAGGTGATTAAACGCCGTATTTGTACGGCGTGGAATACTTGTTAGATTGGCGGGGCGTGGAAACCCTGAGTGTCAAGCAAGAACAATTCCACGCTTTTTCTATATCCAAATCTATAGGACATGGCCACGCAGGAAGCACCACATATCGGACACCTTATTAAAGAAGAACTCGCTCGGCAAGAGCGGACCGTTACTTGGTTGTCTAAGAAATTGAACTATTCGCGGCAGAACATCTACCATATCTTTAAGAGCCAGTGGATAGCAACAGATGTTCTTCTAAAGCTTTGTGACATAATGGATCGCAACTTTTTCAAGATATATTCGGACTATTGGGAAGGTAAAAAGTAGTAAATGCAGTTTGACACTTCTGTAAAACTATTAGTTATAAGAATGACAAAAACTTTGTTATAATATAGTTTATTGATTTTCAGTTTGTTTTATTTATTTTTGCGAAGTTCATTAATAAATCCCGAAGAGCCTAATGGGATATAACTAGGCCATACAATATGAAGAGGTTATTAGTTGTCTTTGTCCTTTTATTATTTAATATAGTGGCTATGGGACAAGATTATACACAAAAATGGAATGAATTATACAAGAGGACAGAGTTTTACGATACATTTGGTAAAATGATAGGTTATGCAAAATATAATGATCTTTATAAAAGAATAGAGTATTATGACGCTTATGGTAATTTAAAAAAGACAGAATCATATAACAATCTTTATGATAGGACAGAAACAAAAAATTCAAATGGGAATTTGCAACAAACTAGAAACTACAACTCTTTATATGATAGAGAAGATATTAAGGATAAAAGAGGTAATGTTATAGGATATCGAAAGTGGAATTCTTTGTATGAGCGTTATGATGTTTTCAACTCATATGGAACACTAGTAGGTTATTACAAGTGGAATGATCTTTATAAAAGGTGGGATTATCATGAACAATAAATAGTTTTATTATGGAAAGCAAAATCTTTGATGAAACTCAACTTTGGAATTTACATACAGAGGAAACTGACGAATGGAAAGATAGACATGTAGTAGTGCTTTTGAAAGACGGTAGTTCTATTACTGGAACAATAAAAGAAGTTGGATGTGCGGCAAATGAAAACAAAAATGATGGTGTGAATGAACATTTGTGGACAAGTATTGTTATAGAAAAAAGAATCTCTATTAGTAAAATTAAATCATTAGAAATCGATTAACTATGAAAAGAGTGCTATTTGTTTTTTCCTTTTTCTTTGTATTTGCGCATTCACTAAATGCTCAGGTTTTGTTGACAACTGCGCAAAGGAAAATCTATAGTTTCTCCAAAACTGTAATTACTCCAACCAAAGAGAATTTGGTGGCATTGGTAAATTGTTCTGTAGAACAATTCAAGGCTACAATGGAATACTATGGTTATTACCCTGCTAAAGGACATGTAGGGAGAACTTATAGGTATAGTAATTCAAGTTTAGACTTTTATATGTATGAAAATGATGGAGTTGGTATAAATGATTTTGAATTTGATCCTTATGAAAACACGGTAACTATGATAATAATGAGAGGGAAGGCTTATCCCGATAATTGTATTCAAGATTTATACCAATCATTAATTCCATATTATACGAAATCTTCAGAAGAAGGAGCAGATTGGTTTTTGACGGAAGACCAGTATTATTATTATGGATATAGAATATTGGTGACGCAAGAAGGAGATATACTTGTTGACATTAAGAGATTTGATAAGCATGAGGTTTCTCGATAGGGTGTCCGATTGCTGTTATTTCTTTTAATATTATACCTAAAAGTATTATAAATGAAAAGGACAATTATTATCTTGATGTTGCTTCTTGCTTCAATGGTAGTTTCAGCACAAGAGGTGGTAGAAAAATTCGTCTCTCACAAGATATCCGCCATAGAAACGGATTCTGGAGAGCCGATTGCATCAAATGTTGACATGATTTGTCCTATTGTTTCTGCAATTATTGAAGACAAAGAGTTTTTAGTGATTTCTACTGATGCGTTGACATATACAATAACTATTGTCGAGAAAAAGGAAGAAAAGTCGAGTGATAATGTATTAACGCGAACTTTTTATGGTTTCGAAAACATGGAAGGAGTTGGAACATATGTGGCAACAGTGTTTTTCTTTTATGACCTCAGTAAAAACGAATCAGCCCCAGATGCTATATATCTAAGAATAGAAGGTTCTCCAAATATCTTGATTTTTGCTGGAATAATTAGAATTGATGAATGAAAGATGGGGTATCTTCATCCATTAGCATATTTCAACATGTTACAATTTGTAACGCTTTCAAGCTTCCTCAAATCGTTTCAACTCAACTTTATCCCCATTAAACACCGCGTATGTGAAATCATAAATCCAGTTCCCCACAACGGTGGTCAAGGCATGGTCGCCGGTCTTGTATTGCATGGGCTTGTGCTGGTGGCCGAAGACGAAAAAGTCGATGCTTGGGTCGAGTGCGGCTTGCTCTTGTGCGTATTGGTAGAGGCGGGTGTTCGGGATGTCATCGTAATAGCCTCGCTCCACCTCGTTCTTGAGTTTTTTCAAGCGGTGGTTGTGCGACCATTTTAAAGCCAAACCAATGCCAATATCAGGATGTAAATGTCTGAACAGCCATTGGTTGAACTTGCACTCAAACACTTTTTTCAAGAACTTGTAGCCATTGTCTCCTGGCCCTTGGCCGTCGCCGTGGACCAAAAAGAACTTCTTGCCTTTGATGTCTTTGATGACAGGCTCGCGGTGCATCTCAAGCCCAAGCTCGTCATGTAGGTAGCCGAAACTCCAAAGGTCATGGTTGCCGATGAACATGTGAACGGGAATGCCCGCATCGGTGAACTCGGCCAGCTTACCTTGCAGCCTGACGAAGCCTCTCGGAATCACGGTTTTGTATTCAAACCAAAAGTCGAAGAGGTCACCCATCAGGTAGAGCTCCTCGCAGTCGGGACGAATCATGTCGAAGAAACGCAACAGCTTGCGCTCGCGTTCCTTGCTATCCTCAAGCGTAGGAATGCCCAGATGAAAATCGGTGACGAAGTAGACGGCCATCAGAACTTGATTTCGGCGCTGCGGCGGATGAGTTCGGTGATAAGGGTGATGAGCTTCGGCTCCACGGCGTTCACGGCCTTGATGACTTCTTCATGGGTGATGGTTACGGTCTTTTCCTCTCCATAGATATTGCCCATGTCGGAGACGATGCTCAAGCCGAAAACGGGTAGCTTGCCTTGGCGTGCCACGATGACCTCGTGGGTGGTCGACATGCCGATGGTGTCGGCACCGATGATGCGGAAGAAACGGCATTCGGCAGGCGTCTCGTAGGTCGGACCGGAAGTGGAGCAATACACGCCATGTTGTACCTCGATGCCTTTCTCTCGGGCGATGTCGTCGGCCAAACGGATGAGTCGTTTGTCATAGGGCTCACTCATGTCGGGGAAGCGGTCGCCGAAACGCTCGTCGTGCTGACCAATGAGTGGGTTGGGCATCATATGTATCTGGTCGTTAATGATCATGATGTCGCCCACCTTGTAGCTTGGGTTCAGTCCGCCTGCAGCATTGCTGAGGATGAGGAACTGTATGCCTAACTGCATCATCACACGAATGGGGAAGGTGATGGCACTCATCGGGTAACCCTCATAATAGTGGAAACGGCCTTGCATGGCTACCACACGCCGACCAGCGATGGTGCCAAACAGCAGTTGCCCCTTGTGGCCTTTCACGGTCGAGACGGGGAAATTGGGTATCTCTGAGTAGGGAAGGGTGTGCTGCACGGTGATGCCGTTGGCCAAGCCACCCAAGCCCGAACCCAAGACAATGCCTATTTCGGGTCTGAAGCCTTTGGTCTTCAGATTGATATATTCAACAGTGGTGATGATTTTGTCGTACATATCTCAATATTTCTTCGTTAAACTTTTCTTCTTCATGGAAACGCACGTTGACGGGCAAATCGTATAACGGAGCGCCATCAAACTGACAAAGATAAGGAGAATTTGTCAATCGAGCGGCATCTTTCTCTGTAGTGACGATGATTTTCTTCTCGCCTCCAAGGTTCTTATAGCATTTAAGGATGGACTTTATGTCGTTTTCGGTGTAGGCGTGATGGTCGGCAAAAGGCAGAACGACAACGTTTTTGTATTGCTTTTCCAATGCTGTTTTGAAAGGCTCGGGGTCAGCGATGCCACAGAATGCCAAGACCGAATCTGTATTCTCGGCGGTCTTTGTTTTAGCCGTCTCGTTCAAAGGCTTCAATGATGCATATTCCAAATGGGAGAAAAACACCTGTTGTTTTTCCGTAGGATTTAGCTTGTTGATAATGGTTTGTTTTTCCTCTGCTGCCAATGCTTCCGGCGACTTGCTGACCACGATGATGTCGGCACGTTTGGCAGCTGATCTCACGTCGCGCAAGTTGCCGGCAGGGAAGAGGAAATCGTCGCAATATAGATGTTGGTATTCCGTCAAAAGGAGATTCAATCCTGCCTTGATACTGCGGTGTTGGAAGGCGTCGTCCAAAAGCACAACTTCGCCCCCCTGCTCCCAAAGCAGGGAGGCTCCTTCCACACGGTCTTCGTCAACCGCGACCTGAATCCCGGGATGTTTCTTGTAGTATTGCAGCGGCTCATCGCCCAAGTCCTCATAAGTGCTTGTCGTTTCCGCCATTTTGAAGCCTCTGGTCTTCCTGCCGTAGCCTCGACTCAAGGTCGCCACACGGTAGTCGTCTTTCAGCAGTTTGATCAGGTATTCCGTGTGCGGTGTTTTTCCCGTGCCACCCAGGTTGAGGTTACCCACGCAAATTACCGGCTTTTCGAATTGTGTGCTTCTCAATAAATGCCAATCGTATAGCTTGTGCCTGATACTGAGCACGATATGGTACAAAAGCGATATAGGTAGCAGCAAAATTCTCATTGTAGGGGTCAAAATTAGACATTTTTTCCTAATTTTGAGCCTCAATTTTGAATTTATGACCGTAAAAGACATTCTGAACTGCATCACCGAAGTGGCACCGTTGCAATGGCAGGAGAGTTACGACAACGCTGGCCTTCAGGTCGGCGACCTTAACGCAGAAGCCCGCAAGGCCTTGGTGTGTTTGGATATCATCGAGGAAGTCATCGACGAAGCCATTGCCAAAGGCTGCGACCTCATTGTCAGCCATCACCCTTTGATTTTCCATGGCTTGAAGCATCTCACGCCTGAGACCTATATCGAACGTGCCGTGATGAAGGCCGTCAAGCATGACATTGCCATGATTTCGATGCATACCAATTTGGACAACAGCTATTTGGGTGTGAGCCGCGTGCTGGCAGAAAGACTTGGCCTGAAGAACCTGCATCTGCTTCAGCCTTCCGAGGCCGAACCCGAGCTTTGTGGCGCTGGAATGATTGGTGAATTCGAGAATCCTATGGGTGAGACCGCATTTTTAGGCCTTGTCGCCGAGGTCATCGGTTCGCCTTGCTTGCGCCATTCCGCCTTGACAGGTCGTCCGATCAAGAAGGTCGCACTCTGTGGTGGCTCGGGAAGCCCCTTCATGCAGGACGCCTTGCGCCAAAAAGCCGATGCCTACCTCACCGCCGACATCAAATACCACGACTTTTTTATCCCCGAAGGCAATGTTTTGCTGGTCGATGGCGGACATTTTGAGACCGAACAGTTTACGAAAGAATTAATAGTTGAACTAATTCGGAAAAAATTTCCTACCTTTGCAGCCGAAATCGCTGAAACTAGGACGAATGCGGTTTATTATTTTGTAAATAAATAGAAATCAATCATATGGCTAAGAAAGTGAATAAAGAGGCCGAAGTGGCTGAAGTTGCTGAGGCTAAAGAAGTTAAGGAAACAAAGAAAACAACAAAGAAAGCTGTTAAAGCCACTGCTGAACCTGAAGTGAAGGAGGAAGTTGTTGAGGAAAAGAAGCCCAAGAAGACGGTCAAAAAGGCTGCCAAGGCTGAGGTTGAAGCAGAAACACCCAAAGAGGAGGCTCCTGTCGTGAAGGAAGAGGCTCCCAAACCGGTGGAAGACCCGGTGGAGGTAAGCGTCGAGCAGAAGCTGGTGGCTTTGTATACCTTGCAACAGGTCGACTCCAAGATTGACGAGATCCGTGCCTATCGTGGCAACCTGCCGCTCGAGATTCAGGATATGGAAGACGAGATCGCTGGTCTTGAGACCCGTATCACCAACCTGAAAGACGAAAGCAAGAAACATCAGAAAGATATTTCCGACTATAAGATCAAGATCAAGGAAATTGAGGCTTTGATCAAGAAGTACGAAGAACAACAGAACAATGTCCGCAACAACCGCGAATATGACTCACTGACCAAGGAGATCGAGTATCAGCAGTTGGACATCCAACTCTCCGAGAAACGCATCCGTGAGATTACGGCTAAGGACAACGACGTGGCTACCAAGGTGGCTCAAGCCCAGCTCCGTCTCACAGAGCTGCAGAACTCACTCCAGGAAAAGAAAGAGGAACTGCATTCGCTGGTGGAAGGCACCGAGAAGGAAGAGGAACAGCTGCTGCAGCGTTCAGCCGAGTGCGAGAAGTTGGTGGAAGACCGTCTCTTGGTCGCTTACAAGCGCATCCGTAAGAATGCCCGCAATGGTCTGGCCGTCGTCGGCATCTTCGACGAGGCTTGCGGTGGCTGCTTCAACCGCATCCCGCCTCAACACCAATTGGACATCTGCACGCACAAGAAGATCATCGTGTGCGAATACTGCGGTCGTATCTTGGTCGACAAGGGCATTATCAACCAGTACAAGTAATCATCGATTGCTATGATATAAAAAAGAGCCGCTCACGAGCGGCTCTTTTTTTTGTTTAGAATCTTACCTTTAGCGTGGTGGCAAAGACATGCCTGAAACTGTTTTGCGTGACAGGCTCTATGCCAAGCTCACCGGCGTCATAGAGGTAGCGGTAGGTCTTGCCGTACGACAACTCGTATGCGAAGTCGAAAGAAGAGTCATAGGAGACGGGCACGCTGATACCGCACGAGGCCTTCTTTACGCTGCCGCCTGTTTTGCCCAAACCAAAGGGACTGCCGTAATAGCCGGCTCCCATCCTGAGATAGGAACTCCCGATGCGCCATTCGCTGCCTAAGCGGAAGTTGAAGGTGCGGCCGTAGGTCGCTTTGATGCTTTGGTTCACCTCGCTATAGTCCCAGTCGTTGGCCCTGAATTGGGCAGCGCCATAGTTGATGTATTCGGCATCCAGGCTGATCAGCCCTTGGTATCCGATGACGAAGGCCAAGCTACCCACCCATTTCAAAGGGCTGATGAAGGTGTATTCGTAGTTCGACTCGGGCGATACGTATTTCCGGGTTATCAGGTTGATTTTCGATTCGGTCTGGGTCTGCCATGCCTCGTCGATGGAATAGATGGTCGGCGAATGGAATGCGGCACCGATGCGGACCACAGGGCTGGCATGATAGATCATGCCCACCTTCACGCTGCCTCCGAGGCCGTTCGAACTCAGGTCTTCTCTGAAGCTCCATTCATTGAACGGGGTGTCGTCGCCTTCGCGGGCTTCTTCTTTGAGGTTGCGGTAACCGACACGTTTGATGTGGCCGAGGTTGGCGCTGATGCCAAGGAATAGCCTCTCCGCGTAGTTGGCGCTACCTACAAAAGTCCATTCTTCGGAACGCCCTTTGAACTCGCTTTCCTGCCCTTGCCAGATGTTGCCTTGAGGCACGGGGCTTCCATAATACTCGCCCTGTTGATCCTGATAGATGTCGATAAGATAGGTGTTCCAAGCCGGATAGATGGTGTAAGGGAAGGCGTCTTGGATGTCGCTCTCCGAAAAGCCATCGATTTGTGCGAGGTAGTCGTCGATCTTCGAGCTGGTGGGGTTGATGCCTCTTGCAAAGGCATGGGTGTTGTAGTCGTTGGTCCGCGTGAGTCCGATACCAAACTGCGTGAAGCGCAGGTTGCGGTAGTTGCTCTTTTGCTTGGTGCTCACATAGCCTACATTGGGGATGGAAAGACGCATCTGGTTGGCGCCGTTGGATGTGCCATAGTAGGTGGATCGAGCGTGATTGTCCAGCAGATTGACGGTGGTGGTGAACTCGCTGCTCCTATAGATGCCCAGTCCAGCGGGATTGATGCATACGGAGGTCATGTCGCCACCGACGGCGCCTAAGGCGTTGCCCATGCCAAGAGCTTTGGCAGTGCCTTGGTAATAGGTCTGTGAAAAGAGGCAGGCGTCGTCGCTGCCTTGGCCGAACACCGCTAGGGTGAACAGCAGGGCGAATGTAGTGATTGCGATTCTCTTCATGGCATTGGAATAAAAAAGACTACCTTGCATTTTGCAACTGCAAAGGTAGTCTTTTCTTGTCAAATATCACTTGCGTGTTGTTATTTATCTTCTTCCACCGCCTGAGCTACGACCGCCGCCGCCTGAGCTATGGCTTCCGCCCGAGCTGTGACTGCTTGAGCTTGAGCTGCGGCTGCCGCCGCTGTAGCTGCTACCCGAGCTGCGGCTTGAGCTCGACGAGCTGCTGCTCCTGTTGTAGCTACTGGATGAGCTGCTTCTGTTGTAGCTGCCGCTCGAGGAGTTGCTTCTGTTGTAGGAGCCACTGGAGCTGCTGCTTCTGTTGTAACTACCGCTGCTCGACGAGCTGCTTCTGTTCGTTCCTGAAGTGGAGGGACGCGACGAGCTTTGTGGGCGCACATATTCAGAGCTGGAGCGTGAGGGGCGGGTGCTGTTGGGCGAGGTGTAGGTCTGACGTTCGCCGCTCTGGCTGCCCGTGCGGCCGCTGCTGGCACTTGAAGGACGGGTGGCTGAGACGTTGCCCGTGCGACCATTGGTGCCTACCGAAGGACGGCTGCTCGTGGTGGGACGGTTGCTCACCGTAGGTCTGCTGACGCTACCGTTGGCGCTGGTGCGACCTGTGGCGCTGCTGGCCGAAGGACGACTTGAGCTGCTGCCGTTCACTCTGCTGGCTGCACCTGCACCTGTGGTGCCCGACATGCTGCCGCTATTGCTCGGCTTGCGACCGTCGCTCTGCAGACTGCTGCTCATAGAGCCGGCGGTGCTGTTGCCGTGTCTCACACTGGCCACATAGCTGCCGAGGCTACCGTTGCCACCGTTGTGGTTGCCACCGCCATAGCCGTGACCGTGCCAGTCGTGGTGATGGTGATGATGGTGATGGTAGGGGTGATACCAGTAGTCGTAGTATCCCCAGCCGTATGACCAGTAAGGATCCCATCCCCAGTAGGAGTAGTAGTAGGGATAGCCCCAGTAGGAGTAAGGATACCAGGAATAGTTCCAGTTCCAACCCCAGTAGGTTCTCCAGTAGGGACGATAACCCCAGCCAATGTAGATGCTAGGCGTATAGTCCCAATAGAAGGGATCGTAACCGTTCACGTAGATGTTGTAGGTGTCTCCTCCAGTGTAGTAGTCGTCATAATAGCTTCTCGTGGAAGAGGCCTGCGTGCCGAAACGCTTGATGCGGCTGGCGAAGTCGGCATCGTAGTAGGTCTCGGTGGTGGTGTACACCACGCCGTTGGTGTCGGTCACCGTCTCCGTGGTCTGATAGACGGGCTCGGCATTGTTGACGTAGTTCTTGCTGTCGGAATAGTAGGCTTGATAGTCATATTCCGAGTTGCTGCTGATGCTGGGGCTCACGTATGAGCCGTTGCTCTTGGCCAGACGCTCGCCGCTATTGCCGTAAGGCGAATAGTAGGTGTCGTCTTTAGCCACCTGACGGTTCGCTGAGCAGCTGGCGAAGACCATCAAGGCCAGAAGCGGAAGAAGTCTTAATGCTTTCATTTTTATTGGGTATTTATTTGTTCTTGATATTAATATGTCAATCGCCAAAAAACTTACAAATATCGTACCAAAAATGCCTTTTGCGTTTTCGGATTTCAAAATTATTCCAGTTTGATGACTTGCCCGTCGCCCATACAGTATTTTTCTATCCAGGGATAGCCTTTGTAGTAGACGTTGCCGATGCTGCTGAGGTAGGCAACGAGTTGGCTTCGGGCCCAAACATAGATGTCGTTGGTCGACTCCGACATCACCTTGACAATGTTGGAGTTGAGCGCCTCGGCATGGATACAGCCATAGCTTTTTATGTAATGCTCGGCATAACCTGCAGTGCCATGTAAGGTGACTTTCGAGGTGCCGTAACTGAACACGGTCTTCAATACGTCGCAGTTTAAGCAGAGGTCGATGTCGCCGCTGCCCTCCTTGATCCTGAGGGTGAATCCGCGGTTCCAATAGGCCTCGATGGTGTCAATGTTGAGTGAGTCGATGCTGATGGTGTCGATGCTCAGCGTGCTATATCCTTTCAGGGAGTCGGTGCAACGTAAGTCGCCATTGGAGAAGTAGGTGATTTCGCGCAGGCTGTCGTAATAAACGGTCAGGTCGATGCTGTAGTCGTAGCTGCGCAGCCAGTTGTGCTCGTTCTCGTTCTTGATGATGAGCGTGTCGCCCGTCACCTCAGTGGTCACTTTCTCGATGAGGTTCTCGGGACAGGTCAGCTCCAAATGAGGGCGGTTGCTCTGTACTAACTTGACATTCACGTTATTATACATCGATATGGCGCTGAAGTGTTGGCCTACTTCGCGCTGCTCGGTGACGGGCTTCCCGTTGTTGAAGAGCTGATCCATCTTGGTGCAAGAGGACGTCAGCATACTAACGAGGAAAAACAGGACTGCGATGGCGTTTCTTTTCATAACGTGGTAGATAGTACTTGTGTTGGATATGGTAACCTAAACCGACGCTGATGAAGTCGGCCTTGATGTCATAGGTGGTGAAGGCGAGGGTGGTAAACAGGTTGTCGTTGAGGTAGTAGCGGGCGGCGACCTTCTGGTAGAACAACAATCCCATCTTACCTGAGTTGAGCGGTACGTTGTTGCGCAGGCCGACATTGAACATGAAGCTGACCCGGTCGAGCATCATCTCGTAGGCGAGCAAGACTCCCGGTTTCAGATAGATGTCCCAGTCGGGTTTGGTGATCTTGTCGGAGTTGTCGTAGACCAGCTCGACGCCAAGGCCCAAGCGGTCGCGCTCGGTGAGCTGGAACATGAAGTTGGCCGCGACGTCGTGGACGAAGAAATACTGATGGGTGCCATATTGTTGGCTCAGGTCCTTGAAGCCAACCGTATATTGGTAGTCAGTGACGAAATGCCGCTTGCCGTCAAATTCGAAAAGGTAGTTCTTCGGGCGGAGCCTTGTGTCGAGATAGGCTTTGGGCGGTGCCAAATACCATGAGAAGCCTGTGGCCACATTGAAGATGTTGATGCCCATATTGGGCGCGCGTGTGGCTCCGTTCGAGAAGTGGTTGAGGCCGATTGAGGCCACCCAATGCAGTCGGTCAGTGATGCGCTGGCGGTATTCGAACGACAGGTTGACGGCGGCATTCACATGCGAGCCGATGGCATAGTTGTGGTAGTTCTCCTTCGGATCGAACTTGTTGGTGAGATAGCCAATACCCACCCCCAACTTGAAGGCCAGCCTGCTATTGGTGCCCGGCGTGATGGGGAAGTTGATGAAAGGGTAAAGGGCGAACACCTTGCCCAGCTCCGCCGCGATACTGTCGTTTCCAAAGCCCGAGTAATAAAAGGAGAGTCCGATGGAAGGGTAGTTGTGGAGCACCTCCCAACGATGCTCGCCGTAGGTGTTGCGATGTAGCGAGACCTCGTAACTAGGGGTGTGACGGCTGTAACGCCCCAAAGCCGAGTGATATTCATCGTTCTGGAAGTACATGTAGCCATAATACATCTTGGCCTCAATCTCGTAATTCTTTTGGCTCAGCTGCGCAGTTGCCGTTTCCCCTATTAATAATAAGGTAAGCAGCGCGAATAAGATGATATGGCTTTTTTGTCGTTCCATTGAGTCTGCAAAGGTACAAAATTCTATGATAATAGGGAGATTCCCCTGCGGGGAATGGAGTTCTGATGTTGTTGTTAACCGCGGCGGCTTCGAACGTTTACGATCCGTCAACTTTTCAAACCGCCGCTTTTCACATTGGGTACAAACTCCATTCCCGCTTGCGGGAATCTCAACAATATTCCTTACCTTTGCAAATTCAAATCAAACTATCATGGACGAAAGACTACAAGCCTTCAAACGTTTACTAGATATCATGGACGCCGTGCGTGCGGGCTGTCCTTGGGATAGCACCCAGACCATTCAAAGCCTGCGTCACCTCACCATTGAAGAGACATATGAACTTAGCCAGGCCATCCTCAACGAGGACCTCAACGAAGTGAAGAAGGAGTTAGGCGACCTCATGCTCCATCTTGTCTTTTATGCCAAGATAGGGCAGGAGCAGGGTGCCTTTGATATCGCTGATGTGCTCAACGGCATCTGCGACAAGATGATTGTTCGTCATCCGCATATCTTTGGCAATGAGCATGTTGAGAATGCGGAACAAGTGGAGCAAAACTGGGAGAAGATCAAGCTGGAACGCGAGCATAATCGCAGCGTTTTGGGCGGTGTGCCAGAAGGCTTGCCGTCGCTGTTGAAGGCCTACCGCATGGCGCAGAAGACCGCCGGTGTGGGCTTCCGCTGGCCCGATGCCGAGCAGGCCTGGAAGAAGGTGGAGGAGGAGAAGAGTGAACTCCATGAAGCACTGAAAAAGCCCGACGACCTAACTCATATCGAAGAAGAATACGGCGACTTGCTCTTTGCCTTGGCGGCTTATGGCAACTACATTGGCGTGAATTCTGACGACGCCCTCGAAAAGACCAACAAAAAGTTCCGCAAACGTTTTGCGTACGTGGAGCAGAAGGCTCGCGAACAAGGCAAAGGCGTGCAACACCTCGGCATTGAAGAGATGATTGCCTATTGGAAAGAAGCAAAATCCCAACTCTAAACTCTAAACTCTCAACTATAAACTGACTCTAAACTCTACACTCTAAACTCTCAACTAAAAAAAACCTCAATCCTCTTGCAACAAACAAAAAATGGTTATATTTGCAGCGCGTATTTCGCGATTTTTTGAATGAACAATCCACTTAATACTAACTAAAAGTTCAAAAAAATGAAAAAAGTATCTTTACTCATTGCAATGATTGCCTTTGTTTTTGGCAATGCTTTCGCACAGATGAGCTATGATTTTAACGACGGCGTTGCCGGCGCTAAGATTGCTCAGACCTATGGTGATCCTTGGACCA
>JAEEGI010007846.1_pt1 | contig 23783 bp, 24 predicted proteins | sample 8958751 | NCBI WGS metagenome assembly JAEEGI01 (sample SAMN16246545, study PRJNA631951) | gut metagenome | biome: gut microbiome; feature: rumen; material: KS-attached | host: Bos | place: Iran: Karaj | collected 2018-10 | reverse complement strand
TCCCACAGGCATATCAGCGTTGCTGATGATGCCGTGCGGGCCCCTCCCGTTCACGAGGCCACGGGCGGCCACGGTTTTCAAACCCTGCTCCCTGCGACAAGCAGACGAGTTCCTGATGGCATATCGAAGTTTGTGAATTCCATAAAAAGCGCTACCTTTGCACTAGGATTCGTTGAAGAGGAACTTCGTTTGAAGGGATGACAACCCTCTCAAGGCAACTTGATCCGAGCCTCACTGAAAGTCGCTACCTGGCGGCTTTTATTTTGGGGGACTCCGAGGTATGCTGGCTTTCCTAGAGTCGAAGGATGGGAAGAAGGGTGTTGAGGCGCTGCATATGGAGGGAATTGTGTGCTTCTTTGATAAGATGGAGAAATAGAGGAATATACTATTGGCACTCATAGTGGCAGAAAAACTGTTTTTTCGCCCCGAGTCAACGATGAGTTGGGGCGGTTATGTCTACGCTATTTCACCTTATTACATTTCATTGCGATAGTCTCACTGAAAATTCGTATATTTGCCTTGCAATCCCACAAGGAAAGCATTACATACCGAAAGCGTTAGCTTTATTCCGTGTCGGCGAATCTCGACAATTCATTTTTGATACAGGAATAATGTGCAACGCTTGCGCGGCTATATTATGGGCCTCGGCTCACACTATAGCAGTGCGAGCCGAATTGTACTTATTTCGTATCAAAGGGAGTCGAGACCCGGCCGACACAGTAAGATGCTAAGGAGGCTCGCACTTTCGCGTATTAACAGAACACGACCTTCGAGCCTCGGTCTACAGATAAGATGTGACTTCATCTTAAAGACTCGAGTTGATGACAATATTCTACCACGTTGGGGATTTGGAATTCAAAGCCAAAAACCTCCAAGAATTAAAAGCTGAACTTGAAGAGTATTTCTCTTATAAAGGTTTTAGACCCTCGGTTGAAATCATTTCTGACTATGTGCGGGTAGATATCGATAGTAAAAAACTCGAGAGGGCCGAAGCTCAGGTTAGACTTGCATTTGACTGTTGTAATATTGGCAACTTCACCTCTGCAAAAGAGTTCCTTAATAAAGCTTTGGTTGTCTGTCCCCTTCATGGTGAAGCACATAGGACAATGGCGCAAATCTATATGCACGAAGGAAAGCAGGACGATGCTATCACCGAGTGCAGAGAAGCGCTGAAATGTGAGCCTGATAATATGTGGGCTATGATTCTGATGGGGAATCTATTGTGGGAATTTAAGAAAGATCGGGAAGGCGCTCTAAGATACTACAACAAAGTCGTCGAATTATATCCGGATAATCTTATTGCATTAAATAATGTCGCCGGAGTTAAATTGTCCATGAGACAGTATGAAGATGCTTTAAAACTTTTTGAGAAGGTCCTTGAAAAAAACGATTCTTATGCTAACGCTTATTATGGAAAGGTTGCGTGCCTAAAGGATTTGGGAATGCTTGAGGAGGCATTCGAAACTGCACGTGTTGGTTGCATAAAGGCAAAGGATACTCCAGAGAATCCGGGAACGAAAGGCCAGTTGACAAAGATGTACCTAGCTATCGCAAATCAAATAGTTTCTGCTGATGATAGGATGGAAATTGTGCGTGAAATTAAGAACGATATTGAGAAGGAGTTTGGTGTCCCGATAGAGTTTTATAAAGAATCCGGCATGAATCTTCTTGGAAAGTTGGAATACTATAAACACCATCATACCCCCGAAAATATCATCCGTTTTAATCCTGACAAACCCTTCCCGGCCCATTACATCATACATGAACTCATGCACTTGTATATGTATTCGGCCGCTTCAAAAGAAGGTGTAAACAAGGTGGTTTTCTCAAATGATGAATCCTATAAGCGTTTTCGAAGCCGTTTCATCGGTCTTTTTAAACCTCTTTTCCAAAGGCTTGGTGCAGAGAGATTCAACAAGTTCTATGATACTCTATTTTCCGGACTCTGTTCACGAACAATGAATTCTCCTCTTGACTTATTTGTGGAACAAAGAATCTTTGAGAAATACCCTAAGGTAAGACCTCTTCAGATGCTCTCCCTCTATGCTCAAGAATTAGACAATATTGAGGCGGATAAAAAGTCCAGCGAACTTAAGGAGCTACCGAAAATCATTGTGGATGCCACAAAGACAATGAATCTGGTTCAGTGCTTGCAGTTCAAAGAGTTATACGGAATTGACCTTGTTGACAAACACGGTTCATCAAAGGCCAATATGAACCTTGCCTACTCCTTGTTCAAAGAGTTCCAAGCATATCAGCAAACCTATACTCTTGGTGATGAGTATGACCTTCTTGACTATTTTATCAATAATCTCAGACTACAAGACATACTGCTCATTGAGGAAGAAAAGGACATTCTATCAACAAACAACGATAATCTGAATCTAGAAGGACTATTGCGAAAGACACCTGCTGAAAAGACAATGGAAGATAAGTTCCAGGCGGCGCATAAAGATGGTGAAGATCCTACTATCACGACTATGATGTCCTTCTATATGCTGGCGGCGCTTGAAGAGCTTATGCCACAGAGCAAAGACAAAGTTAAAGCAATTGCATTTGACATTGCTACTGCTGGAATTTCAGGAATTGATCCACACAAGAAATCAGGTTATTTTGTTCCCACATTACCTGGCAGAGACTTCGGGGGATATCAGTTCCTCGCATATTATTATGTAAGTTGGGCTATCGCTATTCCGGAGATGCTTCCCAAACTTAATTTACCCTTCGACACCGCCTATAATGTTGCCTTGTCACTTTATGCAGCGAAGAAAAAGAATAATTAGTTACAAATTACTATGATAAAACGAGTCATTTACCAAGAAACCCAGCAGCAATTCTTCCGCGACGTCCTATTAAACAAGGTCGCGGCTAAGATGCAAGAAACAGCAGAGGCATACAACCTGCATCCAAGTCATTCTGAGATTACGTCGTGGCGTAATAATGCTCCAAAGATTAAGGAATTGTTGGAGTTGAGCAGTGTTTCAGATACTTATGTCACCTTTGAGTATCTGGTTCCATATAACATGAAGCGGATAGACTGTATGATTTATGGTTCTGACGCTGATAATATGGGCAACGTCGTTCATATTGAATTGAAGCAATGGAGTAATGATGGTGTAAAAACGGCCAGTGTTTCCGGGAATTTTGAAGTCGATGATATTTCAGATGCTTCTTTCAAGGTTGAAGCATATACTGGCGGTAATTATCGTGTAGTTTCTCATCCTTCTCAGCAAGTTCGTGGTTATAATGACTATCTGACGGGGTTCGTGGAAGTCTTGAGTACAAAGGAGTTGGGTCTTCATGGTTACGCATATTGCTATAATTATACCCATGATAAAGATGAGAAACTTTACGATCCGATGTATGCGCCTTTGCTTAAGCAGTATCGGACATATTCGGGAAACGAAGTCGAACAACTTGCAAAGGAGCTACACAAGGCGCTGAAAAACGGACGTGGTTTTGATATCTTCAACAAGCTGATGAGTAGCCCAATTCGTCCCTCAAAGAAACTTTTGGAGTCAGCAGCCGATATGGTTCATGAAGGAAACGAATCCGCGTTCTCCTTGATTGAGGATCAGATTGTCGCACGTAACGTGATATTGGATAAGATTCGCCACTATATCAAGGATAAAAACAAAAAGAAGGCGGTCATTATCGTAAAAGGAGGCCCCGGTACAGGGAAAACTGTGATTGCTCTTCATATCTTGGCGTTGGTTGCCAAGATGAAGTCACGGATAACTGTTCATTATGCGACTAAATCCAAACCACTGCTCGAAGGTATTAGAAATAGACTTCCGAGAGGAAGCCGTGCGAAGCTCCTTTTCTCCAATGTTACACAATTTATTCCTGCGAATTTTGATCCGAACTCATTGGATGTCTTGTTGGTAGATGAAGCGCATAGAATATCTCAGTCCTCAAACAATCAGTATACTCCAGCGGAGAAACGGACATCAATGCCTCAAATTGAAACTCTGATACGTGCAGCCAATATTAGTGTTTTCTTCATTGACGACAAGCAAGCTATACGCAGCGTTGAAATCGGCTCCACAGAATTAATTCGTGAAACCGCTGATCGGTATCACGCAGATATTGAAGAAGTTGAACTGAAATCTCAATTCCGCTGCAATGGGTCCGATAATTATCTCGATTGGTTGGAAGATGTTCTCTATAACAAACAGATAGAGCATCATTTTAGCAACGATGACTTTGATTTCCAGATTATTGACTCACCATCTGCCCTCTATGAAAAAATTGCCGTCGTTGATTCCGAAGAAGGAAAGTCTGCCCGCCTTACTGCAGGATTCTGTTGGCCTTGGTCAAGTAATCTTGGCGCGGATGGCGATTTGGTAAAAGATGTCCAAATAGGTGATTTCGCGATGCCTTGGGAAACAAAGGATACCATTACAAAAGTACCTGAAGGTTATGTCAAATGGTATGAATGGGCATATAAGCCGGAAGGGGTTAAACAAGTGGGATGCATATATACTGCACAGGGATTTGAATTTGATGTCGTTGGCGTGATTGTCGGACCTGACCTTTATGTAGATAGCTTCGGAAAGCTCGCTGTTGATAAACACGCAATTGCTGACCCCGTATTAAAAAGAAGCGGAGAAGGAATTGATTTGTATGTCCGAAACATATATCGTGTCTTGATGTCACGCGGCATGAAAGGTTGTTATGTGTATTTCTGCAACAAGGATGTCGAGAATTACTTCCGAAAAGCATTGAATGGGTAATTATGGCTGAAAACGATATCAAGAAATTGACTGAACAAGTATTGGCATTCACTCGAGACAGGGACTGGGACCAGTTTCACAATCCCAAGGATCTTGCGATTGCGTTATCCATTGAGGCTTCAGAATTGCTGGAAGCATTCTTATGGAAAAAACCAGAAGAAGCCATTGTAGAAAAAATCAAGGAAGAACTGGCGGATGTCATCAATTATACACTTCTCCTTGCTGATAAGTGCAAACTTGATGTATATGAGATTGTTACCGAAAAACTGAGAGTAAACGGAGTGAAATACCCTGTTGACAAATCCAAAGGCTCGGCCAAGAAATATAGCGAACTATAGTTTTTTACTCTCCCCTAGATGTGATTCAAAGCTCTCCGTATAATCCGGGGGGATTTGAAACTTATAGGCTGGGTAGAGGATGCGCCCGCTTGTGTCCGACCCTCCAGAAGGTGTTGCCAGATTATTTTCAATAAGCCACCTTGCGATTAAAGGGTAATTATTCACATCAATATACTGTTCTCCGATAGGAAGGTTTATTGAAGACTCGAGATTGATCGTGATGGTTGCGAAGATCTCGTCAAAAGCGGACTCATCATAGACATAATCTTCATCATCTAGCAAGTCATCATCAACATCCGCTTCCCGACACATTAGTACTACTGCCAAAGAACTATTATTCGTGTATACGCCATAGCCTACCCGCACTTCAATCTCTCGGTTAAAGAACGGAAGGAGATATGTATTCTTTGAGTTTACCAGCATTGTGATACCCATTTTTATTATGATATTAATTCCAAGCCTTCCAACTGATAGAAGACTCTAAGTACAAAACTACACTTTATAGGTGAGAAAAGCAAAGATTATTTCAACATTATTGTGATATTGTAGATTTTTTGTATCTTTGCGTACAGCAAGTACCATGTTAAAACACGATAGATGTATTATACACGTGGAGATTAAAGACACCCACGAGCATTTTTACTTTGGATCAGCAGCGGCGATGTTCGAAGATTCCAGAGTAAAGAATTTATTGAAAATTAAGTATCAAACATTCCGGACCAAGCGAGTGTCTGTAGAAAAACCGTATGAAAATGAGTTTGTTATTGTACGCAAAGGTAATCTGAGTACTATAGATCACAACGAACTTTTTTAGAAATAATCAGTGGAATCTATCGGGGCCATACTCGGCATCATCGCCGTCATCGGACTATTCTTCTTGCTCCGATGGCTGATTCCGTCTAAGGGCAAGATTGGAGAGAAGGTAGTGGCCGGAAAGCTGGACCGCCTACCGAAAGACAAGTACCGGGTTTTGAATAATGTGACTATCCCGACTCCTAAAGGAAGTTCCCAGATTGACCATCTTGTTGTATCCATCTTTGGTATTTTCGTCATCGAGACCAAGAATTACAACGGCTGGATATATGGTGGCGAACACGCCGAATACTGGACTCAGAACATTTACGGCAACAAATATCAACTCTACAATCCAATCCTGCAGAATGCTGGCCACGTCCGAGCGCTGCGACGTGTCCTGAAGGATTACGAGCCTTTGCCGATACTGCCAATCGTTGCATTCTCTGGCAAGGCCGATATAAAGGTTAAAGTAGAGGAGGCTTGTGTTGTCTACTGGAGTCAGATCAGTAAAGTCATCAACCAGTTTGAGGAGAAGTGGCTCACATAGTCACAGGTCAACGCTATTTGTGATGCGATCCAGACTGCCCAGATTGAAACGAGTCGTGAAACCGATAAGCAGCACCTGAGGGACATCCGTAGCGCTCGTGAACGGAAGTATGACGCCATTGTCTCAGGCCAATGCCCTCGCTGTGGTGGCCCCCTGGTTCTCCGCTTCGGGAAATATGGACAGTTCTACGGTTGCTCAAACTATCCTAAGTGCAAATACACGCATCCGGCGTAGTTCAACACTTTTTTTAGTGGATTCTTGTAGATTGTCAAAAAGGATTTGACATGGAATCCATTGCTGGTGTGAGATTCCCACTTACCTTTGCATCAGAAAACAAATTGCGACCGTTATGGCTGGAAAAATCATAGGAGAACTAATTGCCGATGAAGTGTATCGGCAAAAATGGAATATAGATGAGTTCGCAGGGATGATTTGCTGCACTAGGCAGAATGTATATCATCTGTTCAAGCGCAATTCCATTGATGTCGTTCAATTGCAGCTCATCTCAAAAGTGCTTAATCACAATTTCTTTCTTGATTTGGCGAAGAATCCTGAGTTGGCCGGTGCCAATGATCCTGATGTGGAGAAGGAGCTAAAGAAGCGCTGGGCAGTTGCCCAGTTCTTTGATGCTATACCAAGGGTGTTCCGTACACTGCATATTGAGACCAACATTGTGGTTCCCATCATGCAAAACGAACAGAATGATCCGCTGCCGGACTATGGTCTTTCAGACTTTGCTATCTTTTTCACGGTAGGTGAACGTCTGTATGATCGATTCAACAAGGATAATATCGGATGCTTTGATGTCCAGACTGTCATCGCCACCGGTGGTACCCCAGTTGATATCTGGCACAACAAACTTAATCACTCCTGGTTTGTGGACATCAAGTTGGATTTCAAGACTGAGGAGCAATGGGGGAACACCATCCTGTACCTTCTTGATAATTGGATGCCCGCCATCAAAATGCATATAAAGTAATTGCAATGGAAACTCCCGACATCAATACTTTCTCCGAAGAAAGGGTGTGTGAATACAAAGGTCGTCGCTACCATGTACGAGATAATGGCGCTGTTTATCGTCAATGCCAGGACGATGGAAAAACACGTAAGTGGGATGAGAAATGGACTTATGGAAAGTTTGATCCAAATACGGGCTACATGCTAATCGACCAGGAGAGGGTCCATCGCATTGTATGTACCGCTTACCACGGAGCTCCCGTAGGCGATAAGAATGTGGCCGATCACATTGATACCAACCGAAGCAATAACCGTCCTGACAATCTTCGATGGATCACTAAGCTGGAGAATACGCTGAACAATCCCATTACCCGTGCCAAGATTGAACTCATCTGCGGTTCTGTTGAAGCTTTCCTGCAGAATCCCAGCTTGCTGTATGGCCACGAATCAGAGAACCCAAATTTCACATGGATGAGGGCCGTCACGAAGGAAGAAGCTCAGCATTCTCTTGCAAGGTGGCAAGAATGGGCGGCTAAGCCACTTGAGGAGCGTAAACCCAAGGGCGAAGGAGTTGGAGAATGGCTCTATGAAGAAGATAAGCCTGTTCCTGCAGATAAATCCAGCAACCGCCCAAGATATGCGGGCCCATACAATTCCTGGGCAGAGCACAGGGCCGCCGTGGAGGAGATGAACAGAATCGAGCACGAAAAGCAGTATGGCCTCAAAGATTCACTTACGCCGGGTGCTAAGCAGCTGGAATGGAAGACTCCGACGGAGTTTCCTCAAACTCCCCCAAAGATCACTGACACGCCTCTGCAAGACTATCTGTCTCGTTTGCCGAAGGGGGCTATCTATACCAAGAACCGATGGGGAGAATCTCCGGTGTATGATGCGGCGATGGCCAAAGATGGAAGCCATCTTGCTATCATCACGGAAATTTCCGGCGTCACTCACTATGCACTTTCTGAAGTGCGCTTCCAAGACGGTTTTTTCGTTCACAAAAGCATCCGTACATTTTTCACAGAGGAAGGAGCACAGAAGTACTTTGCAATGTCCTTGGGTCGAGAGTGGACTGGTGGCGATGTGTTTGAGGATTACTGCTGATGTCTACTGCTGCCCCACTTGTCCCCCATCTTAAATGGGGCGGAATACCCTTCCCCTTTGAATTGAAAGGCAAAAATGATAACTTTGTAAGTCCATAATAACGTAAATCTTATGAAAAAGGCCCTTTTAATAACACTTCTTGCATTTATTTCAGTAGTGTGTTCCGCCCAGGACGTCCATCTCAAATTCAAGGGAATTTCGATCGATGGAGATTACAAGGTTTTCTCCCAAAAACTGATCCAGAAAGGCTTCAAGCAGATTGAGGTCTCGGCCGACGGCATAGTCCTCGTCGGTAACTTCATGGCTACTCCAGAAGTGATGGTCGTGGTCTATCCGGATCCCACAAGCAAGATTGTCACCATGGTGTCGGCGATGATTGAGGCCGGAGACAACTGGGCAAAGATAGAGAGCAAATATTACGATGTCATTAACACGTATAAGCAGAAATACGGCGAGCCTACTGAGCATATAGAGGAATTCACGACAAAAGTTTACGACAGTGATCCAATGCGTTTAATGGCGCTGCAAAATGGACAGTGCAATTACAAGACACTCTGGGAAACCGAAGGCGGACGTATTGTCATCTCTCCGACTTATGTCAATTTCAATCACTATATTGTTTGTGCCTATGTAGATGAGCTGAATGCGAAGGCTCTGCGACAAACCATCATCGATGACATTTAATCCGAAGGAACTAAGCAGCTGAAGAAGTCTCATAATAGCTGCCGTTATCTTCGCTACACTGTCTTGCCCCAAGGAAAAATCTGACAAGACAACATCTGGATAGACGGTCCCCACTAGTGAGCTCAAGGCCCTCAAGTAGGAAGTTGAAGGCCCCAATGGAGCCTCTTACTCCTGAGGAGGCACCTACAAAGACCATAAGATTTCGGTAGAAGCCATAGGTGATTTGGTAGGTGCTCTTGAGAGTGCTGTTTCCCGAGCTAAATAATTGTTTAGTGAAGAGTAATCCCTTTTTAACTTCCCTTAATTATCATTATCTCATTCACTCTAACTCGCCGGGTTGAGGAAATAATTAATCCCACGGCCTAAATGGTCACGGGATTGATTCATATCAATAGATAACTCCCTTTATTGTAAGTACTGGATTGCTTTGCCAAAGCCTGTCGCATCCATCTTAAACAGGTAAGTGCTAGGTGTGCCATAAGCATAAAGTTCTCTCACTGCAACCGTGAACACACCACCCTTATTAAGAATAGTAGACATCGTTGTTACATCGGAGGATCTCCAGCTTGACATCTGGCCAGAAGAGTAATTGTTGAGAAGAATCATATCATACACTTCACCTTCAGAATCCTTGATATGATAAGAATAGTTGTCATTCGACTTCACAACGTGTGAATTGTACTCGATAAGTCGGAAAGAAAAATCACCACCTTTCCCTACAAAAAGGAGTGCACTCAAATTAGATCCTGTGGTAGCCGAATTACTGAAGGTACCAGTCCCTCTTAAAATCAGATATTTCTCATTACCCTCCTCCCCGAATTCGTCAGTATATGCTTTCAAATCCCATTGTCCGGTTCCAGTAGGAACATCAATTACAAAGGTGCCACTACCGCTATTTCCAGCTTCTCTACCAGATGTGTTAGTAAATAGAGCTGTCAAGTACCTCAAGCCTTCATCATACGAAAGGCTCTCATATATTTTCCCCTTCTTTTGTTTGTTGTACTGCTCTTCTGTGCAGAAAATAGCTCCGTCACCAGAGAATTCTTGATAGGCTTCATAGAACTTCCCCTTTGAGCCAATGTAGTAGTACTCAATATGGTCTGTAATCTCATGTCCCAGTCCATTCTTGGCAGTCCAATTCATCTGAAGGATACAGAGTGAGTCATTTAGGAATTTGGTTTGAATGTTGTCGAATTTAACACTACTAGGATCTTTAGCGAGCTCTGTAAGAGTAGCCTGCACCTGTGCCTGCGCTGCCTTCTCTATTTTAGAACTAGGATTGCAGCAAGAAAAAAAGATAAATAATACAGCAAATGACAGTGCTAAAAATGTCGAGATTTTTTTCATGATAAAGGATTCTAAGAAATGTGACGCAATTTACGAATTTATTTTTAACTATTCGGCATTGTCTATGGGGAATGTGAAATAAACAACTAAAGACAGTACTCTTTCCGTTAGTCTCTGACGCCGATTGGGCCTTCAAGTTCAGGCACAAGGCCATCAAACCGGATGTGTTCCGGATGACGGGCAAAATCAACGAGAAAATTGTCCTGCAACTGAATACCAGGGCGAAGAGCCTTCTCCTGGAGGAATTCCCCCTGGCGGAAAGAGATCTCAAACGCGAGGATGGCAAATGGTTCCTCAGGACCACTATCCACAGCCTCGAGGGTGCCGGCCGCTTCGTGATAGGTCTGGCGGCGGATATCAAGATCGTTGAGGGCGAGAAACTTCGGAAATACATCCTGGACTACCAGAAAACGCATATTGCTAAGTTATAACTCTCTTGATTCGCCGAAGCTATAATCTCCCTCCTGGCCGTATCATCCTCCTTCCATCTCTTTTAGATTATTTTTTGATTCTTCGAAATAATCTGTAACTTTGTCTTTGACTATGAGTCAGAAGGATATCATACAGGGAATGAGGGAACTCGCTTCAGCCGTTCTTCCGGCAGGGGCGGAAGCGCTGCTTTTCGGATCCCGTGCCAGGGGAGATGCCCGGGCAGACTCGGACTGGGATGTCCTTATCCTTATCAACGGGGAGAGGGCTACCGGTACTGATTTTGACAAATATGCTTATCCCTTCGTAAACTATGGTTGGTCTGTGGGCGTGCAGATAAATCCGCTCATTTACTCATTCTCTGACTGGGATCGACGTAGGATAACCCCTTTTTACAAAAATGTTCAAGCTGAAGGAGTAAGCCTATGCCGTTAACTGATGAAGAGAGGAAGGCGGTTGTTGTTTATCGCCTGGAAAAAGCCGATGACGTTTTGGTGGAGGCCAAGGATTGCGCCTCTTTAGGGCATTGGACTTTGGCCGCCAATAGATTGTATTACGCCGCTTATTATGCTTCATCTGCTCTTTTGATGAGCGCAGGACATACAGCCAAGACCCATGAGGGAACTATCGGTATGATTGGTCAGCACTATGTCCGTACAGGAATCCTTGCCAATGAGGACGGCACCCTGCTGGCCAGGCTCCAGAATATGCGTCATACCGGGGATTATGATGATTTTTTGGACTGGACTAAGGAGGATGTGGAGCCTTACATTCCCAAGGTGGAGACTTTTATTGAGAAGATCAAGTCTATTATTTACGCCTAATGTTTCAAGAGCCTCGATTCCGGGGCTTTTTTCGGCTGAGGAAATCATTGCCGCCATCAACGATGATGATTATTATTATAAGAAATGCTGGAATTACTGAAAGTATCTGAAAGGGAAGATGTCAAAGGGCGGCATTCAACTGGTTAGTTTCACTCACGACTTCAAGTTCGAGGCCCCGGACGGGGCAGGCAGCCAGTCTCCGGCTCCGGTTAAGACGCATTCTGGCCCCGAAATGCTTCCATACGGCGCTCACGGATAGGGTTAGGAAGCATCCAGTCCCCGGAACGCTTCCATACGGCCCCGGCCGGCGCATCGAGAACGACGTCAAGAACAAGTTCTCATTCTTATGTTAAAAAGTGAGACTTTTTCGGCAGTAGTATTTGTTTACTGCCAAAAATGTCTTATTTCTGTGTCCGGATTCTATGAACGATGACCACAACAGAGCATGATGAACAAGCTCTACGGCAACGTGTACGCTCCGGTTAAGTCGCATTTAGGCCCCGAAATGTTTCCAAACGGCGCTTGCGGGAGGGGTTAGGAAGCATCCGGAGCCCTTTTCGCTTCCGAACGGAGCGGGTTCCGGAGGTATATATAATAATATATTAAATATCAGCAAGTTGACCTTCGACTTTCTTCTTGAAAAGTTTGGAAATTCCGGGAATTCTTGCGTACCTTTGTCGCCTGTACCAAGTTTTATGAGTAATCCCCATGATACCCGAAACTCGTAGCAACAGTGTATTTTACTCTGCCAAGTGGCGGGAGACTTGCCCGAAGGCGTACGGTTCCGTGATCGATATCCTGGACAAATATGGTGTTCCGCATGCCGCTCTAAGCGGCACCAGGGATATCTGGGTGCGGGATTTTATGCCCATTCAGGTGTCTCCGGAGAGCTTCAGGCGCTATCACTATATGCCGGATTACCTGCGGGAGGATAAACGGTATGCCCGGCTGATCAGTGATCCGCTGGAGGTGTGCCGGGCGAATGGGATCCGGGCGGACGACGGCCTCGGCGGGATCTGCATCGACGGCGGGAATGTGGTGCACGGAGGGCGGAAGGTGATCATGACGGCGAAGGTGTTCGAGGAGAATCCGAAGACGACGGTGTTCGACCTTGCCCGGCTTCTGGAGATGCATTTCGGCGCCCGGCTCATCATCCTTCCGTGGGATACGAAAGAGATGTTCGGGCACGCCGACGGCATTGTCCGTTTTGTGGACGATGATACGGTCATCACGACGAATTACCGTCAGTTTGACCCGCGGATGGCCGACCGGTTCCGCTCCATCCTGCAGGCGCAGTTCAAGACGGTCCACGAGCTCCACTACGACGTCGAGGATCTTTCGTCCCACAGCTGGGCCTATATCAACTGGCTCCAGACGGACAAGGTTCTCATTCTCCCGTCTTTCGGGATCCCGGAAGATGAACAGGCCTTCCGGCAGATTGAACGCTGGATGCCGGAATACCGCGGCCGCATTGAAATGGCCGATGCGACGGATTTGATCCGGGGTGGCGGCTGTTTCAACTGCGCGACCTGGACCGTTTGCACCGCAACCGCCGGTCCGAACTTGACAGTCAGTTAGGCAGCATTCCATCCCCAAAATGCTTCCATACGGCACTCACGGGTGGGGTATAGTCGCATTTCGGCCCCAAAACGCTTCCATACGGTATCCGCGGGTGGGGTATAGTCGCATTTCGGCCCCAAAATGCTTCCATACGGCACTCACGGGTGGGGTTTGGTAGCATTCGGGGGCTTTTTTGCTTCCGAACGGTACGAGTTCAAGAAACTTGCATTTGCCCCGGAAATTTCGTAAATTTGGGCAAAAGACATGAAAATGTCCAGGAAATCGATACGCTTCTACAATGACCGGCTGGTGCGCGCCGTTTGGGATGAGCAGAATTCCAAATGGTGGTTTTCGGCCGTGGATATCGTTGCCGCCATCAACGACGAAGACGACTACAGGAAAAGCCGGAATTATTGGAAGTATCTTAAAGGCAAGATGGCCAAAGATGGAATTCAACTGGTTAGCGTCACTAACCAGTTCAAGTTCGAGGCCCCGGATGGCAAGCAGCGTGGCTCCGATGCGCTGGACGCGGAGTGCGTCCGGACGCTGGCAAAACATTATCCGGCCAACCGGGCCAATGCCTTCCTGGACTGGTTTACCTACAGCGACAATACCATAGACGGGCAAAGCAAGAAGAAAGCGTATGACTTGTTTGAAAGCGGTCTGCTGGATTCTCTGGAGCCGGGAACGGTAAAATGCCTGCAGCAGATTCATGCCTATATTTTCGGCGGCCTTTATGACTTTGCGGGCCAGATTCGTACCAAGAATATCAGCAAAGGCGGATTCACCTTTGCCAATTGTATGCATTTTTCTACGATTCTCCCTACCATTGAGGCGATGCCGGAGAGAACCTTTGATGAAATTGCTGACAAGTACATAGAGATGAATGTCGCGCATCCCTTCATGGAAGGAAATGGGCGCAGCACCCGAATCTGGCTGGACCTGATGCTCCGCCGATCCCTGAAAAAATGCGTAGACTGGAGCCGAATTGACAAGAATGCCTATCTTGAGGCTATGCGTCACAGCGTAGTTGACCCCGCGCCTCTCAAGGCCCTCCTTTCGGGTGCTCTTACCGACAAAATCGACGACCGGGAGACATTTATGAAGGGCATCGACTATTCTTACTATTACGAGCAAAGCGAGTAAGCCATGGAATACCTTTCCAAACAACGATACGACGAGATTGCGGCGGAGCTGAAGCATCTGATCAACGAGGTTTATCCCAAGGTGACGGAGGACCTCGCGGAGATGAGCGCGCAGGGGGACCGGAGCGACAATGCCGGTTACCGTGAGGCGAGGCGCATCCAGGGGAAGACGATCAGCCGGATCCGTTTCCTGCAGCGGATTCTGGAGCATTCGCGCGTAATTGATACCGACGCCCTTCCCAAGGATACGGTCTGCCTGCTGAGCCGGGTGGAATTCACCAATCTCGCGACCGATACCCGGATGAAATTCCAGATCGTGAGCCCCCACGAGATGGATCTCGAGGCCGGCAAGATTTCGCTGAAATCCCCGATCGGCGCGGCCCTGATGGGCCGGAAGGTGGGCGAAATCGCCGAGGCCCGCGTCCCCTCCGGCATCCTGCGCCTGAGGATCGAGAGCATCACGCTCGGGTGAGGGCGATAGAAACAGTTAAACAAACAGGACGGCTCCGAGCTGGCGGCTGAAGGCGTGGATGCCGGCTTCGATTTTGCGGACGGTCTTCGGGGAAGGCCTTCTGTATCCGCTGATATAGTGCCCCAGTTGTTTCTGGTTGATGCCTGTGATGCGCTCGAGCCCGGCAAGCGTGAACGCGAAGGCGAATTCCTGCAGGAATGAAGGAACATCGTACTTGAAGGTGATGGATGCTTCTGTGAATGATTCTCCCGTTTCTTGTATGTATGACTTCATTTCTTCGTATCCTGCGTTGAAGTCTTCAATCGCCTCCCGCGCGGTCGCTCCTGTCCCGATAATCCCGTAAGGATAGTCTTTGTTTTCGATATAGACGGAGTATTTCCCGTCCTTCCCTCGTTCTATAATAGCGGTAATGTCCATGTATTTCTTTCTTTTTCAGGTCTCATTTTTCGCGAAGATAGTAAAATTACTAACAAATAACAAGTTCTTTTTACATTTGCAAGGTAGTATAAATAGCCGTAAGTCATTTACCATAGCCGTCAGGATCCCCATTCTTGCGGAATCGCGTAACTTTGGTTATCTTTGTATGCTATACCGGAATTTTTAGACTATGAACGATATTCTGCTTGAAATCCACAATCTGCACGCTTCGGTAGGGGAGAAGGAGATCCTCAAGGGGGTGGATCTGACGATCCGCCGGGGGGAGACGCACGCCGTGATGGGCCCGAACGGGGCCGGGAAGAGTACGCTGTCGGCGGTGCTGACGGGTCGTCCCGACTATACGGTGACTTCCGGCAGTATCCTTTACGAGGGTCGGGACCTGCTGGCGATGGCGCCCGAGGAGCGTTCCTGGGCGGGGATTTTCCTGTCGTTCCAGTATCCGATCGAGATTCCGGGCGTGTCGATTTCGACTTTTATGAAGGCGGCGATGGATGCCCGGCGGAAGGCCCTGGGGGAGGAGCCCCTCAGCGGTGCGGCTTTTCTTAAGCTGATGAAGGAGAAGATGGCCTTCGTGCAGATGAAGCCGGAATTCTCCAAGCGGGAGGTGAATGTGGGATTCTCCGGCGGGGAGAAGAAAAAGAATGAAATTTTCCAGATGGCGATGCTCGACCCGGTGCTGTCGATCCTCGACGAGACGGATTCCGGCCTTGACGTGGATGCGCTGCGGATTGTCGCCGAGGGGGTGAACGCCCTCAAGACCCCGGAGAAATCCATCATCGTCATTACCCATTACCAGCGCCTGCTGGACAGCATTGTGCCCGATTATGTGCATGTGCTGAAGGAGGGGAGGATCGTGAAGACCGGCGGCCGCGAGCTTGTCGGCGAGATTGAAGCGAACGGATACGACGCGCTATGATCCGGAAATTCTATTTGCTGTCGTCTCCCGGGCCGGTCTCGGAGCGGATTTCCCTCGGAGAAGGGGAGTCGCTGGAGGCCTGTGTCCTGGCGCTTCCCGGCTATAGCGGATCGCTGGAGCTGACGGTGGATCTGGAGGGGCGCGGGGCTTCGGCCGAAATCTATGGCGCTTATCTCTGCACCGGAAGCGAAGATCTGTCGCTCCGGGTGGATATGAACCACAATGTGCCCTCCTGCCATTCGCGGCAGCTTTTCAAAGGAATTGCCGGCGGGACGGCCAGGGCGGCTTTCCGGGGGCTGGTGAAGGTGGCGAAGGATGCCGTTCAGACGGAGGCCTATCAGGAGACGCACAATATCCTCGCTTCCGATTCGGCGCGGGTCGAGGCCGATCCCCAGCTGGAAATCTATGCCGACGACGTGCAGTGCTCCCACGGCGCCACGGTTGGACATCTGGACGAATTGGCGCAGTACTATATGCGCTCCCGCGGCATCCCGGAGCAGGAGGCCCGGATGCTGCAGATGATCTCATTCCTCGCTCCCGTGCTGCAGCATCTGCCGGAGGAGGTCCGCGAAGACCTCACGGCGCGGGTGGAATCCGAACTCCGAGCGCTATGATCACCCATCCCGGCGTCAAGCTCAATCTGGGGCTCCGGGTGCTGGGAAAGCGTCCGGACGGCTATCACGATCTCGATACCCTGTTCTATCCGTGCGATGCCTTCAGCGATACGCTGGAAATCATCACCGGCGACGACTACAGCCGCACTTCGGCCTCTCTGTTTGAGCGGTATCAGCCGGGCGAAATCGTCCAGGGCCTCGCGGACGACGGCTCAGTGATGATCACCATCGCCCGCCGGGGCGGCGTCGACTGGGACCCGCTGAAAGACCTCACGGTGAAGGCGGTCCGCCTCCTGGCGGAGCGGTATAAACTCCCCGCCCTGAAGATATTCCTGGAGAAGACCTCCCCCGTGGGCGCCGGCCTCGGCGGCGGTTCCGCAGACGGCGCATACGCGCTCCGTATGGTCAATGAATTGTGCTCGCTGGGGCTCTCGGATGCCTCCCTGTCCTCCCTTGCCGCCCAGCTCGGCAGCGACTGCCCCTTCTTTGTCTACAACCGTCCCATGCTCGGCTCCGGCCGCGGCGAAATCCTCACCCCCTACGACCTCGACCTCTCCGGATATGAAGTGCGCGTCATCGTCCCCGCCGGCATCGCCGTCTCCACGGCCGAGGCCTACCGCGGCCTGCGGCGAGGCGCCGATTCCGGGGACAAGACCCGGACGGATGCCGTGGGAGCCCGGAAGGTGGCGGATGGCTTGCATGGCGCTGCTGGAGATGGGTCGGTGGCGGATGGCTTGCATGGTGCTGCTGGAGATGGGCTGGTGGCAGGTGTCTTGAATGGCTCGGCGGAAGATGGGCTGGTGGCAGGTGGCCGGGTGGCCGTGGCGGAGGTGCTTACCCGTCCCGTAGCGGAGTGGAAAGGCCTGCTCGTCAACGACTTCGAAGCATCCGTCTTCCCGCTTCACCCCGCCCTCGCCGAAATCAAGGCCTCCCTGTATGCAGAAGGCGCCCTCTACGCCTCCATGTCCGGCTCCGGCAGCGCCCTCTTCGGCATCTTCCCGCGCTCCCAAGTCGGTTAAGTCGCATTTCAGCCCCAAAATGCTTCCATACCCATTCTGCGTGCTGGGTTAAGTCGCATTCCGGCCCCAAAATGCTTCCATACCCTCCCTGCGTGCAGGGTTAAGTCGCATTTCCGCCCCAAAATGCTTCCATACCCTTTCTGCGGACAGGGTTAAGTCGCATTTCAGCCCCAAAATGCTTCCATACCCTCTCAGCAGGCAGGGTTAAGTCGCACCAGAGCCCCGAAACGCTTCCATACCCGTCCGGCGACAGGTGTCCTGCTCCGGCAGCACGATTTTCCACGAGCACAACAAATATTCATTAAAAAAGTTATATTTGTAGGAAATACTTGACGACAATGAAACGACTGATTGTTCTACTGATGGCGGCGGCGATGGCGCTGCCGGGTGCGGAGGCGGCGAAGAAGCCGTCCTGGGCGCCTGCGGGCGATAATATCAAGACGCGGTGGGCTGCGGAGGTCGATCCGCAGAATCCTCTTCCCGAGTATCCGAGGCCGCAGATGGTGCGGCCGGAGTGGATGAATCTCAACGGGCTGTGGAATTATGCCGTCGCGCCTCTCGGAAAGATGCCGGAGGCCAGGGGGAAATTTGCCCCGGACGGGCAGATTCTCGTTCCGTTCGCGGTGGAATCCTCCCTTTCGGGCGTCGGCAAATTCGTCGGCAAGGAGAATCTTCTCTGGTATGAGCGCACATTCACCGTTCCGAAAGGATGGGCCGGCAAGAGCGTTCTCCTGCACTTCGGCGCCGTGGACTGGAAGGCGGAAGTCTGGGTCAACGGCACGAAGGTCGGCGAGCATACGGGCGGATACACGCCCTTCAGTTTCGACATTACCGCCGCGCTGGCGAAAAAGGGGCCGCAGACTCTCCGCGTCAAGGTGTTTGACGCCACTGATCAGGCCTGGCAGCCTCGCGGGAAGCAGGTCGCCGCACCCCAGGGCATCTGGTACACGCCCGTGACCGGCATCTGGCAGACCGTCTGGCTGGAGGCCGTCGGTCCCGCCCATATCGATTCCTATTACGCCGTGTCCGACATCGACGCGTCTTCGCTCAAGGTCTCCGTCAAGGCGAAAGGCCTGCAGGCTGGCGATGTCGTCAAGGTCAGTCTGCTCGAAGGCGGCGAGGGCTATAGCACCGAGAAACCTTCAGGCAAGGTGCTCGCAAAAGCCGAAGGAACGGAGGTCACCCTCAGCGTGCCGGGGCTCAGGACCTGGTCGCCCGACAGCCCGTATCTCTACGGCCTCAGGATCGCCATTCTCCGCGGCGGCAAGGAGATCGACGCCGTCGACGGCTACACGGCCTGCCGGAAAATTTCCAGGATCAGGACGGACGACGGATACAACCGCATCGCCCTCAACGGCGAGGCCCTCTTCCAGTTCGGCCCGCTCGACCAGGGCTGGTGGCCCGACGGCCTCTACACCGCCCCTACGGACGATGCGCTCCGTTTCGACATCGAGAGGACAAAGGCCTGGGGATTCAATATGATCCGCAAGCACATCAAGGTGGAGCCCGCCCGGTGGTACTACTGGTGCGACGCGATCGGCCTGCTGGTCTGGCAGGACATGCCTTGCATCGCCGACCACAGCAAGGGCGTCAATGCCAGACGCGATCCGGCGATAGCCAAGGCCCAGACGAATAAATGGCCCAACGACAGTTTCATCGGCGGCACCGACTGTGTCGTCCCGGAATGGGCGAAGAAAAATTATTATAAGGAATGGAGCGAGATCATCGCCTGCCTGAAGGGATTCCCCTGCATCGCCGTATGGGTGCCGTTCAACGAGGCCTGGGGGCAGTTCGACACCCCGGAAGTCGTCGCATTCACCCGGGAACAGGATCCCACCCGCCTCATCAACGAAGCGTCCGGCGGCAATTTCCACCTCAGCGGTGACATCCAGGACATCCACCACTACCCCGAGCCGAAGATGAACGCCTTCGAGGGCAAACTCATCAACGTACTCGGCGAATACGGCGGCATCGGCTATCCGATGAGCGGCCACCTCTGGGCTCCGGACGGCAAGAACTGGGGCTATGGCGGCTACAAGACTTCATCGCAGGCCGTGATGGAGCAGTATGAGGCCTTCGCCGACCGGCTCGCCGTCTTCATCACGACCGGCTGCGCCGCCGCCGTCTACACCCAGACGACCGACGTGGAGATCGAGGTCAACGGCCTGATGACCTACGACCGGGTGGAGAAAATCGATGCGGAGCGGCTCAAAAAAGTGAATGAAAAAATCATTCATACGCCACTTTTTGATGCAAAAAGATTCAAAAAACACTGAATCCATTCAAAAAACATAAAAATCTGCACGGAATTCCGGCCTTCGGGTCGGAATTCTTGTTATACCGGCGTAACTTACTCCGAAAAAACGGAGAAAAATGAAAAAGATTTTACTCTTCTTTGCGGCGTCGCTCCTCGCCGGATGCGTCTGGATGGAGAATCCGGTCACGCTCGGGAAAGCGCGGAAAGACATCTACCCGCAGCCGGAGCGGCCCGAGCCCGTGACGGAAGTGCCGGACACGGGCCGGCACCTTTACATCGCCGCCGTGGAATATCCCGAAGGGTATGACTGGGTGCGCGACACGGCCCGCGGCACCGTCGACGCCCGGATGCTGCTCTTCAAGGACGGGGAATGCGTCCTGTCGCTGCCGGCCGGCGACCGGGCCCGCATCGGCACGGATCCCGACACCCATCACCTGATCGGCGGCAACCTTTACACCACCTGGTCGGACGGGAAGCGGACCTGCATCAAATGCAACGGGGAAGACCTCTTCGATTATGAGGGCGGGGAATCCATCACGGGACTTCTCGTCCGGGACGGGGCGGTATGGACGCTCGGATCCAAGATCCGCGGCCAGGGATATGCGTTCCGCTACAACGGGACCGCGCTCTCCGACAACCCGCAGGGAACCCTCATCGGCTCGCTTTACGAAGACCGGGGCGACATCTGCTACGCCTACGGCATCTCCATCCAGGCCGGCAATTACACCATTCACAAATACTTCCTCGCCGACGGGGGAGAGGAGAAAGAGGTGTCGATCCCGGGCGACGCCACGGCCGTCTTCGACATCCGGCGCGTAAACGGCGTCACCTACGCGACCTATCTGCAGAAAAGCATCCCGACCGGCCCCATCCTGTCCACCGAAAGCGGCAGCCGCTCGCTCGGCGTCAAGGAGACCAAGGCGCTCTACCCTTCCTGGTGCGAAATCCTGCCCTGCGGGGACGACATCCTCGTCAAGGGATGGTACACCTACGGGGACAACTCCACGAAATATGTCCTCTGGGACCGCGAGGGCGTCAGCCGCAGTTTTCCCACCCGGATGACTTTCAGCGAAATATACGTGGACGAGCAGCGGCGGATCGCCGCGGTGGGGATGTTGAAAGACGGCGGAACGGTCGTCCTGTTCTATCCCGCGAAGAACTATGCGCAACATTATGTGGGATCGGAGTTCCGGCTCATCTCCGGGAAGGCGGCCTGCCTGGTGGACGGCACCTTCTATGTGTGCCTGAGCGGCACGGAAGGAATGGACCGGATCTGGGTGGACGGCACGCCGACGGACCTCGCCATCAACGGGCCGGTGACGGCGATCGCCTACCAGTAGAGGGTACGGGAGCCGTCCGGCTCGACCCGGATGTGCACGCGAAGCGTCTCCTCCGGAAGCAGCGGCTCGATATTCTCCGGCCACTCCATCAGGCAGAGGCAGCCGCTGTCGAGGTAGTCATACAGGCCGATGTCCAGCGCCTCGGCGGGATTGTCGATCCGGTAGAAATCAAAATGGAAGACGCTTTCTCCCGCGGCCGTCCGGTACTCGTTGACGATGGCGAAGGTCGGGGAACTGACCGCATCCTCATCCACCCCGAGACGGCGGCAGAGCGCCGTCGTGAAGGTCGTCTTGCCGGCCCCCATCGGGGCGTAGAAAGCCACGAGGCGCGCTTCACCGATGGCGTCGAGGAATTCCCCCGCCGCCCGGTCCAGGTCCGCGAGGCCCGCGATATGGATCTCTCTCTGGCTCATCGGAGGGGAACGGTGGCGACGGTGCCCGGGATGTCATCCACGGGCGGGGCTCCGTGAAGGTAATGGATCCGCTGGTTGGGGCTGCCGCGGAACAGGAGCGACGTGTCGCGCTGCTCCTGGATGAACGGTCCGTCCACCAGCACGTCGATATAGGGAAGGATCTGCGCCAGATGCGGATCGGCCTCGATCTCCTCCAGGGTAAAGCCGGTCCAGCACCAGATATTCTTGGTCGTTTCCGTCTTGATCCGCCGGGAGAGTTCCGTGAACGCATCCACCTGATAGAACGGATCGCCACCGGAGAAACTCACGTTGGACATGCTGTCGGCCTTGATCAGGTCGAGCAGTTCGTCGACGCTCTTCCACTCTCCCGCCCGGAAATCCCACGACTGGGGATTGTGGCAACCGGGACAGGCGTGCCGGCAGCCGGCGCAGTAGATGGACGTACGGAATCCCGGTCCGTCCGCCATCGTCTGCTCCAGCACCCTCAGCACCCGAATTTTCTGTTTTTCCATAGCTATTTGTGTACAACCCTGTCGTGCAGTTCGGCCAGTTTGCCGCTGTTCCAGCGGTTGGTGGTACCCACGAGATAACCTGTGATTCGCTGAAGCGTGTCGATGTGATGGCCGTGGCAGTGCGGACACTCGGTCAGATTCTCCTCGGCGCTCTCGAAGCCGCAGTCGAGGCAGCGGTTGCGGTTGTGGTTGACGGAGCCGTAGCCGATGTCGTACTTGTCCATCAGGTCGACGATATTCATGATCGCCTCCGGATTGTGGGTCGCGTCGCCGTCGATCTCCACATAGAAGATGTGGCCGGCGTTCTCGTACTTGTGGTACGGGCCCTCGATGCGGGCCTTGTGCTCCGGGGTGCAGTGATAGTAGACCGGGATATGGCTGGAATTGGTGTAGTAATCCTTGTCGGTGACGCCGGGCAGCACGCCGAAGGTCTTGCGGTCGCGCTTGGTGAATTTGCCGGAAAGGCCCTCCGCCGGGGTGGCGAGGAAGGTGAAGTTGTGCTGATACGTCTCGGCGAAGCAGTTGATGCGTTCGGCCATGTGGGAGATGATTCTCAGGCCCAGCTCCTGCGCGGCCTCGCTCTCGCCGTGATGCTTGCCCACGAGGGCGATCAGGCACTCGGCCAGGCCGATGAAGCCGATCGACAGCGTTCCCTGGTTGATGACGGATTCGATGGAATCGTTGGGGTCGAGTTTCTCGCTGCCCAGCCAGAGGCCGCTCATCAGCAGCGGGAACTGCTTCTTGAGGGCGGTCTTCTGGAAGTCGAAGCGCTCGTTGAGCTGCTTGGCGGCGATGTCCAGCGCCCAGTCGAGTTTCTGGAAGAACAGGCTGATCCGCTTGTCCTTGTCGGGCTCGTTCATGCACTCGATGGCGAGTTTGACGATATTGATCGTGGTGAAGGACAGGTTGCCGCGGCCGATGGAGGTCTTCGGCCCGAAGCGGTTGCCGTACACGCGGGTGCGGCAGCCCATCGTGGCGACCTCGTGCTCGTAGCGCTTGGGGTCCGCGGGATCCCACGCGTCGTCCTGGTTGAAGGAGGCGTCGAGGTTCAGGAAGTTCGGGAAGAACCGGCGGGCGCTCACCTTGCAGGCGAACTTGTACAGGTCGTAGTTGCGGTCGCCCGGGAGGTAGGAAACGCCCCGCTTCTTCTTCCAGATCTGGATCGGGAAGATGGCGGTGGAACCGTTGCCCACGCCCTCGTAGGTGGTGTTCAGGATCTCGCGGATGATGCAGCGGCCCTCGGCGGAGGTGTCGGTGCCGTAGTTGATGGACGAGAAGACGACCTGGTTGCCGCCGCGGCTGTGGATGGTGTTCATGTTGTGGACGAACGCCTCCA
>JAEEGI010007843.1_pt1 | contig 23787 bp, 21 predicted proteins | sample 8958751 | NCBI WGS metagenome assembly JAEEGI01 (sample SAMN16246545, study PRJNA631951) | gut metagenome | biome: gut microbiome; feature: rumen; material: KS-attached | host: Bos | place: Iran: Karaj | collected 2018-10 | reverse complement strand
ATATAAATGCAATTAAAAAAAAGAATATAATCCTTTAATGGATATTAAAATTTTGTATATAGTAAAAATAATTTTACTCATTTGAAAAAGTTAGGTTTTATAAATAAAAAAAGAAATATTTTAAAAGACCCAGATTTAATTCAAAATAAAAAATATTATAATACTAATTATTAAAATAATAAATTAGATTTTTCTTCACTCCAAATAACATATTTAAAAATGATTTATTAAAAACAAAGAAAATGCAAATTGAAGGTTCAATATATAATAGAACTTTAAGTTCATTTAAATCTAAAAGACCAGAAACAAGTATAAATGAAATGAGTAAAACAAATTATAAAAGAATTAAGACTGGACATAATTCAAGAAGAAATTTTTTAATGAAAAATCTTCCTACTTTTCCTTTAATGGTTAATAATGATATTAATAATATTAAAGAAAAAAATGAAAAAAAAAGATGGAGTACTTTAGGAAATAGATTTGATAATTCTTTAAGTGAAAGAAAGCTTATTGGAAGAAATAAAAGTAAAAATAAAAATATTTGGGATTATGGAACTAATAATTATATTGATAGAGGTTTATTTAATAAAATAATTGAATCTTTAGAAAAAAAATAATTTTGTCTTTTTATATGTCTTTGATTCTTTTATTCCATATTATTATTGTAAATAAATAATTTGAAATTCTAATCACCGCTTAAATTAAAATTTAAATAAAGTTAAAATAAAATAATCTATAATAAAATATAAAAAAATGTCTTTTTCATCATTATCCAATAACATGAAACAAGGTAATTTTAATGACATAGATAATTACTTAAAAAATGTAAATAATATATTTAAATAATATTTAATATAGAATGAAGATTATTATACTCAAGTTTATTATAAAAGAAATTATGTTAATGGACATGAAACAATTAAAGGTGCTTTTTTAGCTGTTAATAAAAATAAAGAAATTAATCCTCCTTCGAAAATAGATGAATCTGTTTATTATACTAATAATAATAAAGTTATTGGAAGTTATAAAAAAAGTAATCAAAATGAAAATGAATCTGTCAAAGCTATTAAAACTATTCTTTTCATTTTATTATTATTTTTTATATTTTTTTTGCTTGTTGATTTTTACAATATGTTTAAAAGAGTTAAAAAAGAAAATGAAATTGAAAGAGAAAATTGTTTAAAAGAATATAATGCAAATAATTGTAAAAATACTTCAATTGATGATGGGCCGATAAGAAATAATTTTTGTTTAGAAAAATCAAAATGTATTTCTCAACATACGGTTTATTTTCATATAGTTCTTATTCAATATATTAGAAGTATATTTCAAAATTCTTTCAAAAATATAAGTTTGATAAATGTTATTCTCTTTATAATATCAATGGTGTTTATAATAAAAACTATTTTAAAATAATATTCTTAAATAATTAATAATATAAATATATAATAAATAAATATATATAAAAAAATAATTAAATTAAAAAGCTGTTTTTACCTTCATTTTATTTAAGAAACTTATATAAGTTAGTATCATATAAAATAATACTTTTAAATTAAATAGAATTAGTGTTTAAAAAACTTTCAAATTCATTTAATTAATAATTATTGAAGTTAAATTTAATAATTATTGGTTACTCAATGAGGAAAAGTTTTTTGGTGAATATGATTAAATTGGTTCATATCTCAAAATAATGCTTATATTAAAAATATTTTGGTTAGTTTAAGTTATTTTTTTATAAATTTTAATGTTTTTTTTTATTTTAGAAAATTTTTTATTTTTTTTAAATATATTTAATCATCATCATCATCATACATTTCATCCATTCTTTTTTTTTTATTTTGAATTAGTTTTTGCTTTTCATCTTCGGGTAATTCATTTATTTTTTTATAATATTCTAATTTGTTTTTATCATAAATAAATAATTCATTCGAAGCTTGATTTAAATAATGATAATATTGATTTAGTTCTTTAGTACAATATCCAATTTCAACATCAATTACTTCAATTACATTTTCAATTTCATCAAATTTAATTTTTATTTCATTCTTACATACTTTCCATTCAAGAATATTTTTTACAATAGGATATTCAATTCCACTTAATTGAACTAATTTATTCATATTAACTCTATTATATTTTTTAAGAATATTTTGAATAAACTTAAATCTTAATTCTTTCAAAACAATTTTAGCAAAACCAAAAAGATTATTTTTTTTTAAATCACTTTTCTGTTTTTCAATAAATTCTTCTAAAGTTCTAAAATTTTTATCTTTTTTATTATAATACTCAAAGAAACAAATTAAGTCCTTATATCCTTTAATCTTTTGAAATTTAAGCAAAATAGAATCAATAGAATTACCAATTGATTGTGGTAATAAGTCTTTTAATAAACATAATCTTTTAAGAGATTCAACTTGAAATTGATCCATTAATGTTTCTTTATTTTTTAAAATAGGATACGAACAACAACCAAAAGAAAGAGAAGCTAAAATAAATTCTTTTCTATTTAATAATATTTCTCCTTTGTAAAAAGCATATAAACTAAAATCTAAAGAGTCATATTGAGATGTAAATTTTGTATTTATTATTAATTCATTTAAAATTTCTTCTATTTCAGAATAGTCTCTACTCATATAAGAAAAATATAATATATAACCTTTAAAGGGATGAAACTCAACCATAGGTAAAATATTTTTAAATTGGATAAAATATTTTTTTCCTTCTAAATATTTTTTCTGATCAGCAAAACATTGGAAATATCTTCTAAAATGTTTTGAAAAATCTTCTGGGTATTTATTATACATTTTTTTATTTACTAATTGCTTTGAAGTTAATGAACATTCTTCAATTTTTTTTAGATCATTTTTTCTAATAGAATTGACATATTCTTCATAAATTAAAATAGAATATGTTGATAACTTTTCATTAGCTGAAATTTGAGAGATATTATTAACAATATAAGGAATTAATTCATTTATCTAAAATTTAAGTCTTTATAAAATTAATTATTACTTTTGAACGAATCGTTGATTTTATTTTGTCTATATCTTTTTCTTGATCTATGGTTACAATAAACTCTTCCATTTATAATATAAAATTAATTGCAAAAAAGGAATAAAAAAAATAAAATATAAATAAATTAGATTATATGATTTATATAACAAATGATTAATTATATAATAACTAAAAAAAATCTAATAAAATATAAACTATATTTTTTATTTTAACTATTTATAACTTCATTTATATTTTTATTTGTTTTAATTCTTATTTTTAAATGAAAAAAAATAAAAGGTTAAATTAAAAAAAATAATGTATTTATTCATCTTTATTTTCTTTTTCAGAATGTTTAATCATAATTTCATTTAAATATTTACTTTTATATACATAAGTATGATTATCATTTAATTCAGTTGTTGAAATAGTTTCATTTTTTTCTTTATTTTTTCTTTCAGGAGTATGATTTAATTTAATAGTAATAGAACTAACTTTATTATTTAAATCATCTTTTTCATTTGATTCTCTTTTAGTATTAGCTTTACTTTTTTCAATTTTATTATCAGGAGTTTTAGTAGTTCTATAATTTCTTCTGTCTGTAGAAATAGAAAATAATTTTGTACCTTCTAAAGGATAAATACCATATCCTTTTTTTATATAAGTGTTTAATTCTTCTCTGTCTTTTTCTCTTTGAACTTCTATGTCTTTTATTATATTTGAAGAATTTAATGAATTTTGTTGAGTTGATTTTTTAGAATATTTATAAGGCTCGTTTAAATTTGATTTAGAAAATAAATTTTGATAATTACTTACACTTTTACTATTTATTAATATATTTTTATCTTTGTTTAATATTGGATTATTACTTATAGTTAAATTACTAATATCTATTGATTTGTCATTTTCAAAAATACTTATACCTAATTTATTATAATTTTCATCATCGATATTAAATTTTTTTGTTGGGTCTAATATATTATTTTGATTTATGTTATTTTGATTTTTATCATTTGGACTTATATTATTTTGATTTAAATGATTTGGACTTATATTATTTTGATTTAAATTATTTTGATTTATATTATTTTGAATTATTTTATTTTGCTCAATATTATTTTGATTTTATATTATTATGACTAATATTATTTTGACTTATATTGTTGATATTTTCATTATTAAATTTATTAAATATTTTTTCTGTTTTATCTAAAGTATCATCATAATTATAATTTGTAAATTCCCTGAAATCATCTTTCTTTTTTGTATTTCTCATTATATTACTAAAACTATCATTTTTTAATTTTATTGTTTTTTGCGATGGATAATAATCATCTAAAATATTATTATAAGGTTTTTTTATTTCTTCATTTACTTTATTACTATATTTTCTTTTTATTAACGACTTTTTATCATCTTCATATTTAATATCATTTTTAATCGGAGACATCATTTCTTTATTTTTTATTTTACTTTCATTCTTTAAATCCTTATTAATAGGAATAATTTTTTTTTCTTCACTTTTATTTTCTTTTTTCATATTAATATAAATATTATCTTCTAAAATTACTTTCTTAATAGGATTATAAAAATTATCTTTATAATCAAATTTCTTTAAAGAAGTATATTTATCAGGTTCCATAAAAATTTTTTCAACTATTTTAAAATTAGGTAAAAGTATACTTGATAATTGATCATTGTTATTAAAAGGACAAAGGAATAATTCTTCTTTAATATTAAAAATTAATTTAATTGATGAAACTAAATTATCTATTGTGTAATTAATATCATTTTCTAATTGAAGTGAATAATCTTTATTATTGTAATTAAAAGTTATATTTAATTGGTCGTTAATGTAAGGTGAAATTTTTCTTAATATTATATTTTGTTCATGTGTGCTTTTAATTCCTATTTCTGATAAAAATGATTTAGGTTCAATGCATAAATCATAACCTGTTGTGTTTATTGATTTTAATTTTGTTAAAGTTTCTGATTGAAGAGGTTCATTTTGTAGAAGAGAATTTAAATCTTCCCAATTCATTTTTGAGATAAATTCTTTTTGTTCCATTTATTAAATTCAATTTAAAAAAAATTAAAAAAATAAAATTTTAATTTTTGTTTTCTGAACTTAAAAATAATCTATTCATATTTAAACATTAAATTGATATTAATGAATATGTTTAAAAATCTTGAGTAATTAACTTAAAATACTTTTAAATAAGTAATTGTTTCAGAAAAAATAAAAAAAAATTTGAATAATAAAAATATAATATAAATATAAATTAATAACTAAATTTTAAATTTATGAATATCTTTTTGAAAACACTTATATAATAATAAAAGTATACTTCTTTTATTTCTTTAGGAAAAATTAAAGAAATAAATTTCAAAAATAAAAAACAAAAATAATTATTTGATTTATAATTAAAGTTTTTTAAATTTTTAACTAGTTATTCAAGAAATTAATAAATAATATGTCTGAATTTAATTGAAAATAGAAAAAATACTAATTCCTCAAAAATATTAAGAACTCTTTTTGTCCAAACAATTCTCTCTTATAAAATAAATTTATAAACATTCTTCTTATCATTTCAAAAATATTTCCAATACAAATAATACCAAACATAAATGTGTTTTTTTCTTTAATTAAAATTCAATTTTCAAAAAAAATAACAAAAAACATCCTTATAAAAAAATAATAAATTAAGTAATACATAAATATCTAAATAAAAAAATATTAAAAATTTAAAAAAGAAAATAAGCAAAAATTCAAAAAACAAAAAAAAAAGTAAATTTTAACTCAATTAACCATTAATAAAAAAACAATTAATTTTTTAATTCAAATTATTTAAAATTAACCAATTAAAATTCACCAAATTTTTTCAAAACATATAAAAGAAAAAAAAGAAAAAAGAAAAAATAAAAATAATGGTAAAGAGACAAAATAAAAGAACAAAAACAAACAAAGGAACAAAAGTAAAAACAGTAAAAACCAAAACAAAAACAAAGAAACAAGAAAAAGCTGTTGAAGAAGTTAAAGAAGATGTTCCTGTAGTTGAAGAAAAAACTACAAAAAGAAGTAAGAGAAATACTAGAAGTAAAGTTAAAGAAACTAAGAAACATCATAAAGCACAAACAAAAAAACATACTCCTAAGAAAACTCAAAGAAGAAGAAAGACTAAGTAATTAAATTCTTTATTTTTTTTTTTGATATAATTAAGTTAATTAATATATCATTTTAAAAAATATTTTTGAAATTTTTTTTTCACTTGTTTTTATTAATTTTTAATTTCATTATCATTAATATATTTAAAAATATAATTTATTTGTTGTTTTGTTAATCTTTTCTCTGAGTTAGGAATTAACTAAATTAATAAATTAAATAAATAAAACTTACTAAATCTAATTCTAACATAGATTTAGGTTTAAAATTTATTATTTTTAATTTTTCTTCTGGAGTAATAGAATAAGAATTTAAATGTTCAATAAAAGGAGAAATTTTATCAAGTGGCATAATAGAATAATTCATTTGTAAGAAACTAAAAAAAAAAAAAATAAAAAAAAAATATACTCAATAATTTCTTTCTCATAATTATCTTCAATTTTAGTTTTTTCATTATAATCATTCATTGATTTAACAAAAAAATAAGCTTCATCATTTAAAATAACTTTCTTTGATTTTAAATTCATTAAATTATATTAAGAAAAAAAAATATAATAAAAAAAAATAATATTTAATTTAAAAACAATTAAAAAACTTTAAAACTTTAAAAAAAAATATAAAATGGATTCCCAAATTCAAAACGATTACAACACTGCAAAAAATATAGGAAAGCAATTCCTTGAAGTATTTCTTAAACCAGGAGTTAATTATTCAAATTTTTATGGAAATGATAGTATTTTAACATTTGAAAGTGAAGTTTATATTGGAACTCAAAATATTGTGAATAAACTTTCTTCTTTAAATCTAAACTCAAATTTCACTAATTACGAAGCTCAACCTTCTGTTCAAGGAATATTACTTTTTGTAAGTGGAACTTGCTGTTTAGTTGGTGAAAGTAATCAATTACCTTTTATGAGAATTATCTTTTTAGCTAATTCTAATGGATCTTATTATGTTAAAAACGATATTTATAAACTTACTTTTGCCTAAAAAAATATTATTCAAAAATTTAATAATTATTTTTTTTTAGAAATTTAAAAAAAATTTTATTTATTTTTCTTAAGTGTTTTATTCTATTTTTTTTATTTTTATTTTTTATTATTGCTTTAATGAGGTTTTGATTTATAAAAAGATATAAAAAAAAAATAATAAAATAATAAAATTTTATATTTAATTAATTTTTAAAGATTCTAAATCAATGTTTAATGATACAAATGAGAAATAATGAATAGTATATTATATAATTATTGAATAACTATTATATATTATTATTAATATTTGTTTGAATTTTTAATTCAGGTTGTTTATATTCATGATTTTTTTTCCAATCATCAAAATGACTAGTAAACACTCTAACATTTTTTCCAATAGTAGTTTTAATTCCTTTATCATTATTATCATAATTTTTATTATTTAAAAATTCAAGTTTATTTACCATTTTATTTGTAGATGTTTTTAAATCACTATTTGTAACTTTATTACTTTCGTCACATACTGTTTGAGTTGTTTGAGTTTTCATTGTTTCTCTTCTTTTCTTAAGGAAATCTTTTTTGAAATTGGGATTAAAATATTGATCATTATATAAAATATTATTAGGATCTAAAAAAGCTTTTAATTCTTTTTTCTTTTTTTCTGATATTTTATATTTTCCATTATCTACTGTTATTAAATTTTTCTTATTTTCATTTTCATTATTTATATTATTCTTATCATTAATATTAATTTTATTTATTTTAGAAGCATGTGTTATATTTTTCGAATAAGTTGATATTGAAAAATGCTCTTTTGGATTTTCTAATTCAAGTAATTTTAAATTTAATTTCTTTTTTTCCATAAGAGACATTTTGATTTTTTTTCTTATTTGAAATTAATTTTATTAAATTTAATTTTTATAAATTATATGGCAACAAATGAAAATTTTTCAGAAGATAATGGGAAAAATGTTATAGATGTGATAGATAAAAAATTAGAAGTTTTATTAAAAGAAAAAGAAGAAATAGAAAAAAAATATGGAATAGATGAAAATTTATTAAATTCATTTTCTTTTAATGGAATGTTACCTCAGTTTCCACCTTCTTTAACACAGTCAATTCCTAAATCTTCTAAAATAAATTATGATAATTTAACAAAAATACAAGATATAAAACCTAAAGAAATTAAAAGGAAATATAAAACTCCTGATAATTATATTGAATCTTTAAAATATGAACCTGATATTAGAGATGTTTTTGAAAAAGATAATTTTCAACCGACTTTTACTTCTTTAAATAATCTTAAATCAAAACCTTCAAATCCGAAAACTTATGATATTACTCAATTCATTGATGAGAGTGTTAATGAAGATTATTTAAATGAAATATTACATCAATAAATATAATTATAGAAAATATATGAATTATAATAAAATTAAATTTTTACAAAAAAATTCAATTTTTGTTTAATTTTATAATTAAAATTAAATATTCAAATAAATATCCTTTATTAGGATTTTAAAAAAATTTAGGTAATTTAATATATGGAATTAATAAAAAATAAAATTGAAAGCATTTCTAAGGATAAATTAATATTAGTTAAAGTACTAATATGAATAAATTTATCATTAATAATATATTTTATTCTTTATTCAAAATAAGATTATTTTATTTTTAAATTTCAATAAATTTAAAATTATTTTATACATAACAGAAACTTGAGCTTTTAATAAAAATTTTATCAAAAATAATATTCACTTGCAATTATTCATTTAAATTCCAGTACTTAAAGTTTTTTATTATTAAATTCATTATCTTTTCATCATTAATTGATGATTTAATTTCTTCTAAAGTAAATATTATTCCCTTAGAAAGTTTTCCATTTATTAATTTATTAAATTCAAATATATTTTTTTGGAGTTTATGATTTAAATATTTTTATTTAATATATATAAGGAGTAAAAATATAAAAAAATGAATGAAGAAAAGAAAAAGGATAATATTCAACAAATGAATAATAACATAAATAAAAAGCAGAAAAAGAAAGGACCATATTTATTAGGTCAAACCTTAGGAGAAGGAGCTTTTGCTAAAGTAAAAGTAGCAACTCAAATTCATACAAATGAAAAAACAGCAATAAAAATATTAGATAAATCTCGTTTATTAGAAGATGAAAGAGATGTTCAAAGATTTAAAAAAGAAATAAACATATTAAAGAAACTTCATCACAAAAACATAATCCAACTATATGAAATAATGGAAAGTAAAAAATCATTATATATAGTAATGGAATATTGTGAAAAGGGAGAATTATTTGATTACATAGTAAACAACGGTAAATTATCCGAAGAAGAATCATGTCGTTTATTTCAGCAAATAATAAACGGAGTAGAATATTTACATGAGCAAAGTATAATACATCGAGATTTAAAACCTGAAAATATATTATTAGATAATAATATAAATATTAAAATATCAGATTTTGGTTTAAGTACTTTTTACGATAAAAATACTTACTTACAAACACCTTGTGGAACACCATCATACGCTCCTCCTGAAATGTTAAATGGAAATGCTTATAATGGAACTTCAAGTGATATTTGGTCTTGTGGTATTATTTTATATGCTATGTTATGTGGAAGTTTACCTTTTGCTGAAAGTAAAGAAGATATTATTTGTAAAAAAATATTAAATCACGATTATATTATTCCTAATTTCTTATCTAAAAATGCTAAAGATTTATTAAATCATATTATGAAAATTAACCCTTTAGAAAGATATACTATTCAACAAATTAAAAATCATCCTTGGTTTAATTTAGTTAATCCACATTTAATAGGAGGAATTACTATTGGAGTTAATCATATTCCTGTTGATGATAATATTTTAGATATGGTTGAAAAGTATAATTTCGATAGAGAAAAATGTAAACAAAATATATTAAATAATAGATTTGATTCTATTACTTGTGTTTATTATTTATGTTTAAAAAAATACATTAGAGAAGGAAATAATTCAGTTAGTGATTTAACGAGTTGTTTATTTGAAGAATTTTTAAAAAATGATTATTTAAGAACCAACAAAGAAACTATAATAAAAGAAAATGAAATTGAAAGACCGAAAACTGCAAGAACTAATATTAAGAATATTATTATTAAAGATGATAAATCTACTATTGAAAATGAAGATAATAGAATTAAAAGTAATGGTCAAGTTGAAATATCTAAAACTCAAGCAGAAACTGAAATTAGTTTAAAAAGTAATAGAAGTTATGTTAATAATGATGAAAAAAGTCCTAAGAATGATAAATATAAAAAAAATAAAAAAATTGATAAAGAAATGGGAAATAAAAGCCAAAAAAATTTAAATTATATTCCTATTTTAAAAAATGAAAATAAAAAAATGATAAATGGAAATAATAATGTTAAAAGTGAAGAAAATGAAAAAGAAATAAATATAAAAGATAATAATAGGAAATTTTCAGGTAATTCATCAAATAATAATATATTTAAAACTAAAAAAATTGATCAAATAAAAACAAACTTAAACAAAAATAAAAACTCATTTAACAATTCAAACCCGAAATTAATAGTAACAAATGTAACAGTAAATAATATAGTACAAAATAAAATAAAAAACAAAGGACAAGATTTAAGTTCATATAGACAAAATAATACAAATAATTTAAATTTAAGAACAAAAGGAAAGAAAAAAAACAGTAATATAGGTTCAAGTACTGAATTATCAACATTAATAAGAAAAAAAATAAAAGAATTTTCAAGAAGTATAGTAATCCCAACATTAAAAGAACCAAATAATATAATAAAAACAACAAATAATACAAATAACACAATAAAAATAACAGATATATCTTTAAAAAAAGAAAACGGTTCCGAAATAAAAAAAGAAGAAAAAGAAAACAATAATATAAATATATTACCAAAGAAAGAAATAAAAAATGAAAAGAATCAAACATTAAATAACAATAACATAACATTAACAAAGGAAAATACTGGAAATATAGAAATAAAAAGTAAATTAAATAATAAAATAAATGGAAATGAATATAATCAAAAATCAGCTTTAGAACAAAGAGAAACTTATAGAACATATAGAAATGATGTAAAAGAAGGAAGAACTGCTTCTCAGCATAAATCATCTCCTTTTCCTTTAGATAAAATATCTTTAGATGATGATGAAAGTTTATTTTTAGATGATGAAAAGCCTGTTAATGTATTAGATTATATAGCAAGAAGATTAGTAGCTTCTTCTTTTTGTGGAAGCTGTAATTTCCAATCTTCTCAAAATCAACAAAATAATCATCACATTGACTTTAATTACAATCAAATAAGTAAAAATGAAAATAATTTTAAAAACTTAATTTCAATTTTAAATCAAAAGTTTAAAAACTTTATTCTTAAAGAAAATTTAGGTAATTATCAAGATAATAATAATAATAATAATAATAATAAAAATAATAAAAATGATAAATTTTATTTTAAGAAAAATTTCAAAAATGAAAATTCGATTATTGATTATAATATTAATAATACTCATTATAATAAATTTTTAGATATTTCAACTAATTATGATCCTGCTTTAGACTCAAGAGGAGAAAGTTCTGTTGAAAGATCATTATCAATTAAATCTAATGAATTTAGGAATTTTTCTTTTTCTCCTGAACGAAAAGCTAAAAATATTTATGAACAAAATAATATTAATTCTTTAAACTTAAATTCTTCTTTTAATATTTCTACTAATAATTTTATTAATAAAACTAATGGGAATTATATTGGAATTATTTCTGAAGATGAAGAATATGAATTTTTAGATAAAGAAAGAATTAAGAAAAGTAAAAAGAATAAGAAATTATTTCCTTTTCCTGAAAAAAAAGTTACGATTAATTTATCTATGACACTTAATAATACTGTTAAGAAACAAACTCAAAATGTGTCTAATAATAGTAATGGGAATTTACAAATTAAGAAAAAAAATAAAAAAAGGTATTGAAGAATATTTTTTTATATATTAAAAATTTTTTAATAATTGTAATGTTTGTAAATTATTATAATTTTGTTATAAATTTTTATTTGAATATTAATTGAAATTCACTTTAAAAAATATAATAAAAAAAATATAATAAAGGAAAAAATAATTATAAATAAAGATAAGATAAAAAGGCATTATTTAACAAATGAATTAAAAACAAATAAATAAAAATAATGAAAATAATACATATAAAATTAATGTATTAAATAAATCTATTCAAGTAAAGGGTAATTTAATAATAAATTGCTAAAGAAAATAAAGAAGAAATTTATCAAAAGATATATTTAAAAATGCAAATTAATAAAATATTATATAAAATATTCCTATGAATCAATAAGAATAAAAAACAACATACATTAATTTACTAATTTGAATAGAGATTTATTATGAAAATCAATAAGAAAATTATTATAAGAAAGAAGGAAAATCTAATAAAAAAATACTATTAATATTTATTGTTATGATAATTATGTTTTTTGTTTTTAATTTAATTATTAAAGTTAATATTTATCATAATGAAAGGTTTGATAATATTACTTTTAGTTCTTCATTAGATAACGATCCTTATTATACTTTTTAAGATATAATTAAATGAATTGATATAATATTTTTTATTTACATAAATTATTCTTTTTTATATTTTTTACATTTCTTCACCCATTAATTTTATCATTTCGGATTCATGTTGTATTTTTATATGCTCCCAAAATTCTTCTTTGTCTTTAAATTTTGTATTACATTCTTTACATATATAACGAGATTTACACTTCAATAAATGCGCATTATGTAATTTACCATTTTGAAATTCTAAACCACAAAAAAAACACTTTGGTCTTATTCCTCCTACTTCAAGAAATCTTTCAATACCTTTATTTTCAACAGTTTTTAAAGGTCTTTCTTCACATGTTTGCGTAACACATTTTATATTTTTTTTTTCTAAATTTTGTGCACATTCCAAACAATATAATGTATGACATGATACACATTCATATACTGACTCTAAAAATTTACCACAATTAGGACAAATAAAATCATATTTTATATCTACAACTTCTGTACTGTTTTCAATCATTTTTTTAAATTAATTTTTTTTAAAATTAAATTATATATAATTACTTATATTATATTATTTTATATATAATTAAATTACATTTCTATATTTTATCTTTTTTTTTTCTCATTATATTTTCATGATATTCTAAGTTTTTTAAATTAATAAATAAATTAGCACGTTTAGTATTTTTAGTTAAGGATATTTTATTTTTATTTTTATTTCTATTAAAATAAAAGCTTTTTTCTTCATTTGATTTTTTATTTGCTTTAACATAAGGTAAAGAAATATTTTGTAAAATAGTACCATCAATATCAGAAGTATCATTTAAAAATTGTTTAATTAAAACAGTTCTTTTAATAAAATTAGACTTAGCTTGATTTCTTTGAAAAGGAGTAGGCTTTAATTGTCTACTAAAAATCGCTCTTCTTTGTGCTTCACTTGTAATATAATATAAATTTTCATAATGTTTCTTTTTTTTCTTAAAAAGACTTTGTTTCAAAGAATTATCAGTTTTTAAAGGATCATAATATTCATATTTATTATTTGAATCATTATAACTTGTTAAAGAAAAAAATTGATTTTCTGTCGTATCTATTCTATCTAATAATCTTGATTTTGCATTTCTTTCTGTTTGAATTCTTCTAAAAGAATAACTTTCTGCTATTGCTTCATAAAGTAATCTTGCATTAAATAACATTTTTTTATATAATTAAATATCTAATAATTATATAAATATTAATTTTTTTTTGAAGTTATTATTTTTAATATTATATAAAAACAATTTATCTCATTTCACATCTTTAATTAATTTATTAATATTTTCTTTATCATATTGAATTTCACATTCTTTAAATTGGAAAATATGTTTTGGAAGACCATTGCCATTAGGAAGTTTAAAATCTTTTTTTTTCATATCATCAAAAAAAGGATGATTAAGAGCTTGATAAGGAGTTAATCTTTTTTCAGGTTCATAAACTAATAATTTATCAACTAAATCAATGAATAACAAATCATCAGTTTTATCTTTAAAAACATCTTTCCATAATTTATGAGGAATATTAGGTAATTTACTAATATGAACTTTAGGATTCATATGATAAATCTCTTCTTTAGTAGGAGTGCCTAAAATTTTAATAATTTCATACATTTGTTCCTTAGCACTTTTCCCAGGAAAAATAGCTCTATTTAAAACTAATTCTGCAATAACACAACCTATACTCCAAACATCAACTTGACAAGTATAGAAAGTAGCTCCTAAAACTAACTCAGGAGGTCTATAATATCTTGAACATATATAAGCAATGTTTTCCTCAGTTTTTACTAATTGCTTTGCACAACCAAAATCACATAATTTTAATGAATAATCTTTTAAATCTATTAATATATTTTGAGGCTTTATATCTCTGTGACATATTCCTATTGAATGTAAATATCCTATTGATTTTAACATTTGATATGAATATACTTTTAATAAAGAAGATGGGAATTTTGTTCCATTGTGTTTATTTTTTGAAATTAATATTGATAAAGTTTCAGGGACATAATCCATTATACAATTTAAAAAAACATCATCGCTTTTTGCTTTAGGAATATTGGCTTTTGTGTAATAAAAAGAAAGGAGTTGTACTATATTTGGATGATTTAATTTTTGCATTATTGATAATTCTCTGTTTTTATATCTTCTATCTTGAAATACTTTCTTTACTGCGACTTTCTCTCCTGTTTTCTTTATTTTTGCTAAGAATACTTCTCCAAATGCGCCTTGTCCTATTATGTCTTTTTTATCAAATATTAAATCATTTTCTGTTATTTTTTCCTCCTTATCCATATTTTTTTTATTTGAATTTAATAATTATAAGTTATTTAATTTGTTAATTCATTTTTTTTATTTTTACCGATTTTTTCTAAAAATTTTTAGTGAATGTTATATTTTAATAAAAATGAATTCTTTAATTCTTTTTCAAAACCGTTTGTTGATTTAATTATATTTTATAACTTTTATATTAAATTTTGGACTTGTGAAGAAATTCTATAAATTTGGAATAATTTAGAAAGCATTGACTTAATAATAATTTATTTTTTTCGAGATTTTGATTTTGATTTTGAGATAAATTCATATATTTAATTTTAATATAATAAATAATTATATTTATATTATTCATTAATAAAGTTATTTTTTTCAGGTTGGATAATATATTAGTTCATCTTTACTTATTTAATATTTAAATATATTTTTATGTAATTTTTATATTATTTAAAACTATTAATTTAAGTGAATTATAGAATTATATCATCAATAAGAATAAAAAAAAAAATAATTTTTTAAGCTTCATTATTCTTTATATTCTTTAAAACTTCTAATCCTGAAAATATTTAATATTAAACGAATTCTATCCAAAAACTATTTTTATCTTGAATTCATTTTTAATTATTTAAATTCATTAATGAATTTAAATAATATATTTATATTTATTATAAAATAATAGATTAATGAACAATGAAAGAGACGGATGGGATAATAAAGGAAATTCCATTGAGACAAATCCAAAAGATGAACTTCATTTAAAAGGAAATAAAAAAAACCATAAATTTAAAGATGGAGAAAGAAACTATGAATATACTCAATATAGAAAGCATCCAAAAAAAAATGATTACAATGAAAAAGGAAAAAACAATAATGAAAATACTATTAATAAAAAGAATAATAAGAAAAAAAGAGAAAATAATTATGAAATCATTGAAAGATTTACTGAAAATATAAAAGAAATACCAAATGAAATTAATAATCAAATTATACAAGATGAAAGAATAAAACTTAAAAACTTAAATCAACCTTCTCAAAATAATACAAAAAAAAATTATTTTAATCATAATAATAATTCTCAAATAAATAATACAATAAATAATGTAAATGAGCAAAATCAAAAAAATATGAATCAATTTAATTTTTATCAAGATAATCCCCTTCATAATATTAATTATATGAATAATCCAAATAATAATAATCAAAGTGGAGTTGTTAAAAATTATAATAGAATGTTAAATCAAACCCAATTTAGAAAATTTAATAATATAAAACAGAATAATAATAATAAAGGAAAGAATAACAATAATAAAAATAATACAAATTTAAATATGACAAAATCAACGATGCAAATATCAAATGTAAATTCTTTAGAAAATCAAAAAGAACAAAATTCAAATTTAAATATTGAAAATTCTCAAAATAATAATAATTCCATTAATTCAGATAATTTATCATTAAAAACTCAATCTTATTATTCTGATAGAGTATGTGCTCCATTACCAAATTATGGAAATGAAATATTTATAAATAATATAAATCAACCAATTCCATCTTATATGAATGAACAAATGTATCATTATAATAGAATTCCAATCAATGTTTTTAATATACCACCACTTAATCCAATTGAACAAAATAATTTATTTAATTATTCTCCTTTTACTCTTAATCCTATTAATCCTAATCAAAATATTGTTATTAATAATAATAATGATAATATAAAAGATAATAAAAAAAATAATAACATTATAGGAAAAAATAAGGGAAATAGAAGTAATCAAAGTAATAAAATTTTAATACCTAATAATAATAATAATAATAATAATACTAATTTAAATTTTAATAATGCAATTAATGGAGGACTTTATATTAATCCAAATCCAAATCAAAATCCACATTTTAAAAAGAATATTAATAAAAAATTAGGATTAAGAAAACTTAATAGTGATAAAAATATACCTATGAATAATATTCCTATTTTTCCTCAGAGGAATATAAATAATAAAATAATAAATCAAAATATTCAAAAAGAAGAACAAATAAGTCCTTTTAATAATTTAATTTTGAAAATAAAATTACCAAATGGAAATGAATTAATTGATAATTTGAATATTAATTTACTAGAAGAAGATTATCAGAATATAGCTCAAAAATATGTTAATAATAATAATTTAAATCCAATATTAATTGATCCTATTTATAATAAAATAATAAATTCTTTAAAATTAACAAAAAATATTTTTTCAAATAATACAACAAAATATGAGAGAAAGAAATTAAAAGAATTAAGAAATTATTATTTAAATATGAAAGATGAAGATGAATTAAGTGTAAGTAGTATAGAAGATATATTAGAATGTAATAAATATTATGAAATGATTAAAGATTTAAAACCAAATAAAAAAGAAATTAACAATTTTGAAATACTTAATTATACATTTTAAATAATGAAAAATAAATAAAATAATTTATATATATTTAAGTATTTAGGAAATTTAATAAATAAAAATAAAAAAAAAAAAAATAATTTATTTTAAATAGTTTTAAATAATAAATAAATGTTTATTTAAAAAAAAATTAAATTTATTTAATTTTTACTAACTCTTGATTCATAAATTTTTGTGCTGTATTAATAATATCAGGTTCAGCTGTTGTATTACATATATTTTCTAAATATGTAGTTATATAAGAAACATAAGGTTTTAAAATTTTTTTTCCATCATTTTGATATTCTATAATCCAAATAAACAGTTGAATCATTCTTTTATGAATTTTATGACATGATAATTCTAAACCTTTTAATAATTTAGGAATATCATCAGGTTTAAAATTTAATTTCATTTTAAGTGATTCAATATTACTTCCAGGGAAAAATTGAAGAATAAAAACTAAACATTGACAAGCCATTTCTTGTACATTTACATTTTTATCATTTCCTAATAAATCAATACATAATTGAAAGTTTTTAGCAACATTTTCTATTTTACTTTGGAAATTTTTTTTATAAGAATCTAAATCAACTTTTGAAGAATAGTTTTTTCTTTTATAATCTGCAATTTTTTCAATTAATTCATTAAATAATTCAAATACATAATCCATATAAATTGACTCATCATCACTTTCTAATCCTTTTGATATTAAATAATTTACTTTATCAATTAAATTTATTTTCATTATTTCATTAAAGCCTACTCCTTTATATTGAGTAAATATAATTAAAATTTTTATAATATTTAAATTCGTTGAATAATCTTTATTTTTCATTAATTTAAATATTTCATCTATTATTCCCTCTGATAAATAAATAGATATAAACGTTTCATCTTTTTCTATTATAAGAGACATAAGTGATAAAGTTTCTTCTGTTATTTCTTTTTTTTTTAGTAAATTTAAGAAAATAGGACAACATGTTTTAATTAATTTTTTAATTTCATTTTGTTTTCCTTCAGCATAATCAATAATAAAAGATAATATATTAGCGCAAATAGTAATTACTGATGAAACATCATTTATTTTAATTATATCTGATAAATTTAATAAATCTTTATAAAGACCAGATAAAATATAATCAATTCTTCCAATAACACTTATTGGATTTTCTGAAAATTTCATTAAGACATTTAATAAATTACTTATTATTTCATCGTAACCTTTATTACTTGCTTTGCTTTTAATATATGATATTATTTGCTTTAAAAAATCTACTGTAAATAAAGGATTGCTTATTCTATGGTAATTACCCATTGAAAAAAAAGTATTACAATACATTAAAATTTCATCATGTTTATTATCTTTTATTAATTGATTTATAAAGTTTTTTGAAAATAAAATTGCATTATCTATAAACATTTTTTCAAAAAATTTAACTGCAATATGAATTTCATTGTTTTTTTCTATTCGGTATTTTTGTAATTTTGTAAAAGCTTTATCTCCGTATTTAATAATCATTTTAGGAAAAGTAAGTAAATAACCTAAAAGTAAAATAATCTTAATTTTAATAATATTATTACATTTCTCAGATACTTTTAATATAGTTCCAATAAATAATTCACATTTATTAGCAAGGAAAACATTTTTAACATCTTTAACAAAAGAAAATAATAAACAATTAATAAGACATAATTGAATATTTTCATTTTCTTTTAAAATAACTTTATCATCATTTAAAATATTACATTTTTCTAAAAAATTATTAATTAAAGAAGGTTGATGTCTTATTAAATGAGAAACAGTAGAAACAGCAGAACACTTTAATTCAACATTATTAGTATTATTATAAACATCAAGTATTTTAATAACAAAATCAGGATTACTTGCAAAATATTTTTTACTAACATTAGTTAAAATAGCTATATTTTCAATAGTTTTAATAGTATAAAAATTAACAATATCACCTCTTTTTTCATTTAAACAATATAATAAAATATCTAAATAATTTTTACTAATTGACCATTCATTATTATCAGGAGTTTCTTCTTGAGTTGCAACATAAAATAAATACTCTCCTAAAGTAGCAGTTGCTTTTTTCATTAAATCTGAATTATTATTTGTTCCTCTGATAGTATTACATATTATATCACCAAAATTATAATTATCTAAAGGAACTTCAATTATTGTTGCATATCTTACAAGATATCCTATAATACAACAACATCTTGTTTTAACATCTTCATTATTTAAATTCTTTAAAAATTGAATAAATTGTTGAATAAAACTTGTATTAATTAAATTATTTGCTAATTCTCTATCAAAAACAATAGTTTCAAAATATCTAAGTAAATTTAATAAATTATCAAAATCATTTTTACTTGCATGATCATCTAAATCAGTATAAATTCTATATAAATATTGTTCCACTGTTTTAACATCATTTGGAGAATTCATCATATCTTTCAAAACATCTTTTTTCCAAGGAACAAAAGGTAATTTAGATTTATTAAAAGTTGTAATTGGAGTATCTTCAATTAATTTATTTCCAATAATAGGTTTAATAACTCTATCATTAGGATGAATAAAGAAATTTTCAATTTTAGGCATATCATCATTAGAACTTTGAATTAATTCAGCATTTATATCATTATAAGTTCTTTTATCTTTTTTAAAAACTTTACTAATATTTAAAACAGAAACATTCATAGGAAATTTTGAAATAGATATATTAAGTTTTTCAGGTTGAACTAAATCTTCATCATCAGTTTCTTTATCCTGAAAATCAAATTCTTGATCAGTATTATCTATTTCATTTTTTTTAACATTAGTATAGTTTTCTTTATCTAAATTATTTCTTACAATTCTACTTAATCTTAAAGCATCAATTCCTTTATTGTTATTATCACTTTTTCCACTTTGAGGATTATTAACATTAGAATCAAATAATGCTCCTTCCCACCAATCAAATCTTTCAATTTCTCCCCAAGTTACTCTATTATTAGGTTCTTTAACTAATAATCTTTTTAATATTTGGACAAATTCATCTGAATATTTAGTTAATTCTTTTTTATTAAAATCGACATCATCATTTATTATTTTATTAATTAATTTAGCAATATTTTCGTCAAAAAAAGGAACTTGACCAACAGCTAATTCATACATTATACAACCTAAAGCCCATAAATCACTTTTAAAAGAATATTTTCCATCTTCTTGAAATAATTCAGGTGCTGTATAACAAGGTGTCATTGCAGTTTTATTTTTTTTAATATCTTTCATATTCATTGTAGCAACTTTTAATGATTTTTTAAAATCACATATTTTAACATTTCCATATTCATCAATTAATATATTACTTGGTTTTAAATTGCAATGAATTATACCATTTTTATGAAGAGCTTGTAATCCTTGTAATAATTGGCAACTTATCATTTTTATTGTTCTTTCACCGTAAAAATTATTCTTATTTTGCCAAAGACATTTTGATAAATCTCCTGTTGCACAGAATTCCATTTCCATTAAGAAATAATTGTGGTCTTCACTAAATGATTTTATGTTTACAACACCTGGATTATTTATATTATGAACTAAAGAATATTCATAATTATAACGTTCTTTATGATATTTTTTATAATATGCTTTTACTGCTATATATCTTATTGTCCCATATTTTCTAGTCTATTATTTACTAAATAAATATATATTACTTTATATATTCTTATTGTTTTATCAGAATTTTGATAAATTTGCTCGTTTAAAGTATAATCTGGAGCATTTGACATTTTTAATATATTAAATATAACTTTTAAATTATATTAAATATAAATTTTGTCTTTTTATTAAGTAAATGTTTTAAAATAATAAATTCAATTTTATCATAATTCATTTATTTAAACATCATAATCTGGTTTGAAGATCCGATCTCTAATTGATTGAAATAAAAAAGCTATTGAAAAGCTTTTAAATCTAATTTCCAAAATCTTCAAATTTATTTTTTTACTTTACCAAAAAAATATAACTAATAATATTTAAGGAAAGAAATATTTAATAAATGAATTTAATTTAATATTCTGAGATATTTTATAAGTCATTTCTTAGATTTATTTTTTAAGTCCATTAAAAATTCTAAATGAAATTAAAAATAAACTTAAAAAAAAAACTTAAATGGTAATTATAAACATTAAAAATATAAAAAAGTGAATCATACATAGAAGAATGATAAAATTTAGTAAATCATTTAATTCACCTACTTTCCAATTATTAAATTAAAAAATACCTTTTTATTACTCAACCTATATTTTTTTGAATTATTTTTTAAAATTAAAATAAAAAAATAAATAAAAAATAAATAAATAAATCCGAAGAAATATATTATTATTTACTTATTTAACTTGAATAATTATATTTTTAACATATTTTAAGAGTCTTATATTTAATTTACAAAAATGACTCATAACATTTTACAGTCTAAATAAAAATCCTCAATTAAACACTTAACATTTCTAAAAATAACAAGATTTATTTAATTTTGACTTTGAGGATTCATTGAATTCAAGTTTGGTTTATTTTCACTCATCATCGTTTGTTTTTTTTTTGGAATATATAAACTAGCATTTATATTTAAAGACCCATACTCTTTTTCCAAATTCTTTGATATTTTCTCTTTAACTATTTGAACTTGTTCATTTTTCTTGGCTAATATTTCATCATTAATTTTATCTAATTGAAGCACATTTTCAAGTAAAATATAATTTTTTTTTGGTTCAACACTTTTAATTTTATTTTCTTCATTATCTTCTTGTTTTTTACTTTTAAAAATAGGAGTTTCAATATCTTCATAAACATGAATTTTTAAATGATCTTTATTATATTCCTTTTTATAATTATAATTTCCTTTTTTATAAGAAAGAGTTTTATTAACCAAGTTATCTCTATTATTATTATAATAATTTTTATTTCTATAATGATGTCTTTCATAATAAGAATTTTTATTATCTTTATAAATTTTATCATAATAAGAATTATTTCCATTCTCTCTATAATTTCTTTCATAATAAGGGTTTTTATTATCTTTATAACTCCTATGATTGTAATTTTTGTTTTTATTATAATCATAATAATTATTTTTAAATTTTTTATTAAAACCATTATTAAAAGATTTAAAATATCCTTTTTTATATTTTGGCGAAATGATTTCTATTTCATCTTCTTTTTGATTACTTAATGGTTCTTGATTTATATTATTATTTGAAGGTTCTTCATAATCTGCATCATCATCATAACTATCCCATCCATCTCCTGAAAAACTATCAAAAGAATTTTCTACTTGATTATTTTTATTAGGATTTCCTTCCATTGTTTAAAATTTATTTATTATATTATAAAATGAATTAACAATATAATTTTTGTTTTTTTGTTTCATAAATACTCTATTAATATTTAATAAATCAATAAATAATTAATTTAATCAAAACTTCTATTTAATATCAATAAATAAATAATTTAAAAGTTCCTTTTTGAAATTAAAAAGAAAAAAAAAGAAAAAAATAAAAAATAATTTTTTTACATTAAAAAAGCATTTTTTATCATTAAAAAAATATAAAAAAACCAAAAATCAAAATAAAAAAAATTAAATAATTCACTTAACTTCTTCTTTATCTAAATCACTTAAATCTGGTTTTTTTTCTTCATTTTTCTTATCATCTTCTTTCTTATCATCTTCTTTTTTTTCATCATCTTTTTTTTCTTCATCTTTTTTTTCTTCAGGTTCAGGCTCATCGTCTTCATCCATTTCTCCCATATCACCAAAGTCTTGTCCTGCAAAATCAGGTTGTTTAGCTTCTTCTTCTTCATCTTCTTCAGTATAATAAATCCAATCAACTTCAATCCAATGTCTTTTAACTGAATCTTTTGTTAATCTTTCCCAATAAGGTCCTTCTGTCTTTTTTTTTATATTTAAAAAAACATTTCTTGCTTCTAAATTATATTTACTTTCTTCTTTTAATACTTCATCGAATAATTCTATTTCAAAAGCATAGTTTTTTTGACCGTCTGTTCCTGAATATTTTAATGTTTTTCCATCTATGATATCTATTGTTGGTTTTTTTGTATGCACTACCATTATTGTAAGGTAAAGACGGTCTTTACGCTGGGCCCATTTTAATATTGGAAATTGACTTCCGGTGGATTGCATTTTTTTTTAAATATAATTTTTATTTTTTAAATTAGATACATTTATATTTTGTGAATTTGGATTATTTTTTTTTTTTGTTTATTATTTTTTTTTTTTTTTTTTTGTTTTTTATTTTTTTATATA
>JAEEGI010007840.1_pt1 | contig 23791 bp, 17 predicted proteins | sample 8958751 | NCBI WGS metagenome assembly JAEEGI01 (sample SAMN16246545, study PRJNA631951) | gut metagenome | biome: gut microbiome; feature: rumen; material: KS-attached | host: Bos | place: Iran: Karaj | collected 2018-10 | reverse complement strand
GATGGCTTCTATGCCTGGAGCGCTGTCAGGCTTGACCGCCGCCCCTGACAGCTGGCAAGCTGCTGGAGGCGCTGGCAGCCATGGCCGAGCGCGAGGAGCTTTCCGCCTTCGTGCTCCTCGCCGAGGAATAGCCTGCCGCCTTCCTGACCCTGCGCCCAAGCGACCCCCGCCAGGACGCCCTGCGCCTAGGCTTCATCCTCGTTGATCCCGCGCTCAGGGGCCGGGTGCTTGGCCGGCGCATGGTAGAGCTTGCCTTGCGCTATGCCTTCGAGGTCTGGGGCGCTACCCATGTTTCGCTCGGCGTCTTCGGGCACAACGAGCCAGCCAGGCGCTGCTACCGGGCCTGCGGCTTCAAGGAGAGCGGCCAGGCTGAAGCCTATGCCCTGCCGGGACGCAGCTGGCAATTCCTCGAGATGGTGCGAAGCCGATAGGCCTTGTAGGCAAGTCCCTGCGCCTGCGCCCGGCAACGTGGATGCGGGAAACTTCCGCTAGGAGGACGGCATCCCTGCCGTCCCGGCCAAATCGCGCGACAAAAATGTGTTCCATTAAAAAAATGATTGACACGTTAATATTCATGCTGTAAACCCGCAGTCAGCCCTGTCGCAAGGGACTGGCATCCCCTTTTTTTGCACATCCCCCTTGACAGCAAGGCGACGGACCTTATCATGACCGCAACCATCGCTTCGTCCCCTCTACCAATGCTCCTCAGGGATAAAAAATTATTGACATGCTAATGATAGCATCATTACAGCTTTCTTCCCGTCTCCGAAACGCTTCGCGCCCTGCCGCCAAGATACCAGCCAAGCTTCCGGCATCGCTGGCTCTGGCCGCCTTGCTGGCGCTCTCTGCCTGTCCAGGGACTTGCCAGGCGCTGGAGTGCGGGGGCGGGATCGACATGCCCTCGCAGCCGGAGATTGCGGCCAGCCACGTCAGGGCGCTCTCCGCCAGTCTGGACGGCATAGCCGGCACGGACGCCTTCGACGCTGCCGAGGAGTGCGCGGAGTTCATCCGCCAGCTCTACCAGCTGCGCCTGGGCAGCTTCCCCCAGTCCCTCAGCATAGCCTGGTCCAGCCTCAAGGACGCGGCGGCAAAGCAGCTGGCAGGGGCTGCCAGGGAAGCCCTGGACTACGCCTGCGGCTACGTGGCGTCGAACGCCAAGGCCTCGGTGGACGGCGTTCTTGGCAAAATCTCCGCCAGGGCCTCGGACGCCACGCTGGATGCAGTGCGCGTCTCGCGCACCCGGGGGCTCACGCTCACAAATCCCGCGCCTGCCATTCTGGCACGGCAGAAGCGCGCCCTAGACCAGAGCCTGCCCCGCTGGCGCATCGAAGTCCCGGGCCTGTAGCCCCTCCCCTGCACCCTTCTCCTCTTCCCCTGCCCCTCTTTTCCACGCCTGGCGCCGGCTGCACCCGACAGAGAGCCGGCTAGAGACAGGGACAGTGGCAGGACTGCAGGCCAGGCAAGCCCTCTGCAGGCCAAACAGCCACGCCGGCAGCAGCCGGCCAACCCTCAACCGCGGCCCCGCTCTGCCCGCATCAGGCAGAGCAGGGCAAGGAGCGTTCATGCCTGTGCATTACGACAGCGTCTTCACCCCCGGCGCCCGCGTTGCGGACGCCAGCTCCAGGCCTAGGCCCCGGAACGACCGCCCGGGCTGCATTGTGCTGCGCGTCGAGCGCTACGAGCTCAAGCCCGTGCTCGATGCCCAGGGCAGGCCCATGCTCGCCCCCCAGAAGGACGCCGAAGGCCGCTGCGTGCTCGCCCCCGACGGCCAGCGTCTGCTGGTCCCCCAGCAGGAGGCCGTGGGCGTCTACGGCACGGCTTCCTGCTCCGGCGAAAAGATCTACATGCGCCTGTCCACCGACGAGGAGCTGAAGGCCGACGGCTACGCCAAGGGCGCCTCCGCCAACCGCCACTCCATCAACGTCATCCGCCTCGGCGCGGCTGAAGGCATCGTGCGTGGCCGACGCGGCGAGATGGCCGATCCCGCCTTGCTTGCGCCCGATCAGCGCCCCTACTGGCGCTGCGACAAGGCGACCTTCCTCCGCGACGCCCGGGGCGAGCCCCTCATGACCAGCGACGGCTATACCCAGATGCGCTGCAGCTGGATCTCGGCCTACTGCAACTACAGGGACAAGGCCGACCGCCAGGTCGACATGCTCAGCCACATCAGCGCGGACAAGTACGCCACGCTCACGGTTTCCTTACGCTCCGACAGAGGTGCCAGCCCGAGCGCGGTCAACTACTACGGCCTTTTCGCCGACACCCTGAAGGACTGCGCCCAGCGGGGCGTGAAGCGCTTTAGCGATGCCTGCTGGGAGGCCTCGCATGCCATAGTCAAGGCCTGGCAGCGCCAGGCTGGCAAAGGCCAGCCCGAGCACTTCGGCAGGCTTGCCGTGACCATCTGGGATCCCGGCTTCTCCCTGCGCTTCGACCTGGGCAGCCCTCAGGAAAAGGAATGCGCCCAGCGCCTGGCAGCCTGGCTGGCCAATCCCAAGTTCGAGAACATCTGGAAGACGGACAGCCAGGGCATAGAGCGCGAGCTCCCCAGCTTCTGCCAGCCTGAGCTTCTGGTCCGCCTGCTCAATGCCAGCGGCGAGGTCTGCGGGGCGGCGCGCGTGCGCCCCTGGAGCTTCGACGTCCAGCAGCGCTGCCTGGCCGCCAGCGGCCAGACCGAGCTCGCCCAGCAGCTCGCAACGCCCGAGGGCAAGGCAAGCTGGATCATCGCCCTTGGCCAGCAGGAAAAGCTTGGCAGCGGGGAGGAAGTCCGCGGCCTTGACGTGCTCTGCGGCGAAAGCTCCCGCGTCAGCCGCGTCTTCGAGAACACCAGCTACTTCGGCTCCTCGAGCGGTCCCAGCCTCGAAAACGCGATCAGCCAGAGCAGGCGCATGATCAGCCTGGCCCTCTGCCACACCCAGAACATCCTGCCCCGCAGAAGCCGCCAGCACATCGGCTGCTCCCAATGTTTCATCAGCCGCACCAGAGAGGGCATCGTCGCAGGCCTATTCCAGACCCGCGATGCCGTCCGCAACCGCAATGCCGTCCTGCTCGGACCCAACGGCGCATCGCTTGCCTGCTCGCACCGCTTCGCCAGCGACCTCATGGCGGAAAACCACCTGCGCGAGGATCTCGCCTATGCTCTGAGCCAAGCTCAGGCCCAAGCCCAGAACCAGGCCCAGGTCCAAGGCCAAGCTCAAGCCCTAATCCAGGCCCAGTCCCAGAACCAAAACCAGTCCCAGAACCAGACGGCCCCGCAGGAAGGCAGCAGGCAGCAAGACCCCAGCCAGGAAGCCGCCAAGCAGCAGGAAGTAAGGCATGTCAAGGCCAGCCAAGCCTCCGCGCCCGCCCCTGAAGCGTACGAGGACGAAGGCAGCAGGCCCCGCTTCTAGCCAGGATTGCTGGCATCAAAAAGGCTCCCCCTGCCTTGGCAGAGGGAGCCTTGCGTGCTTTGTTCGTACTATGGCGCATCGAGGCGCCTAGAAGGCGTCGGCCTCGCTGCGGACGTTTTCCAGCACCTCGAGGTAGCGGGGCAGGAACTTGACGAAGGAGCCCGCATCGGACAGGGTCTCGACCGCGCAGGCGCAGAAGAAGCCTCCGCTTTCCTCGTCGTCGGCCAGATACACCTTGGCCAGCTCGTAGGCGTCCATGAGCCCGGCGCTTTTCACCAGGAGCTCGTCGCGGCGTTCGGCTGGGAAGTTCTGGGAGAAGGTCATGAGGCGGATGGAGTCCGGATCGTCCTCGTCGAAGCAGACGAAGTATTCGGACCCGTCGCGCACGAAGCCAACGTCGCCGTCGTCGCCCACGGAGGGCTCGAAGCCGAGCTTCTTGATGCCGTCGATGATGGCCTGCGTTTTCTTGTTCATAAAGGCGTCCTCCAGGGATTAACGTACCTGCCGTGAGGAAGGCAGGGTGGGCCGCGCCGGGAGGCCGGGACGGCCCCGGCCGGGCTTCCCCCAGGATCACGCATTGGGCGCAAAAAATCAAGAATATTGTTTGTCTGAACAGCCTCAAGACAGGCCTGTCCCGGTCTACCCTGCCTTGCTGATCTGGCTGGCCTGCCGGCAAGGCGCTGCGGGCGTGGCCTAGAAGCCCTCCACTTCGCCGGCAGCTTCCTGCAGCAGGCCGATGTAGTCGGGCAGGAACTGGACGAAGGAGTCGACCTCGGCAAAGGTCTCGACCGCGCAGGTGACGAAGCAGGTGCCGTCGTCGGCATCGGAGAGGTAGGCCTTGGCCACGCGGAAGCTCAAGGTGAGTTCGTTGAGCCTGTCGAGCAGCTCGGCGCGCCTGTCGGCCCCGAAGCTGTCGCTGAGCCAGATCACGCGGAAGTACTCCTGATCGTCTTCGTCGTCGGAGAAGCAGACGTAGAAGATCTCCCCGTCGGCTTCGAAGGAAATGTCGCCGTCGTCCTCGATTTCAGCCTCGTAGCCCTCCTCTTTCAGGGCTTCGAGGACAGCTTGCTTGATATCGTCCATGGATTTGACCTCCATAGGGCCGAAGCGCTCGCGCGCTTCCAGCCGCGGCGCCGTCCAGGCTGGGTGCCGGGAGGGCGCCAAAATGTCGGGGAAAGGGGTGGCTGGCTGTCCCCTGCCTTGAGAAGGCCTTGCCAGAAGAAGGTCTTGCCCGGGGACTGGCTCCAGCGCCTAGCCGAGCTGGACAGGGCAGGTACAGCAGAGCGGAGGCTTTTCTGGCACGATTCGCCGCCGTGCGCAAGGCTCCGCAAGCCCGCAGCCAGAAAGCCAAGGAGACAAGGAGAAGCGCGGACAGCAGGACTTGTACCCCCACCTTGCCCGTCCTGCCCCCTGAGGGATCCCTGCGGACACCTGCGGCCAGCCGAAAGCGTTGGCGCAGGTCGCTCCGCTTCGTCCGGAGAGTTGTCTGGATGCAGACTTGAGCGTGCGCGGAAATACAGCGCAAGCCAGTGCACGCCGGTGCATCTCAGCCCAGCCATCGCCTCTGCGCAGGGCGAGACAGGGGCAGGACGCGGGCAGAGCAAGGGCCTGCAAGGGCTGGACGAGGGGCGCCCCCCAGCAGCACCGCAAGCCCACCGCGAACCCACTGAGAGCCTGATGCGGAACAGGGCCCGCTGCGAAGGAGCGCCATCAGGGAAGGGATGGGGCCTTGCCCCCTTGCGGGCCAGAGGCTGATGTCAAGAGGGACCGGCCGCAGGCGGCGCTTGCCATCGCGCGGCTGTTGCCTTTTTAGGGGGAAGCAACGTATGCTCTGCCTCCACAAGGAGCACCCCATGAAGCTGTACAAGCCCGAACCGTCCCATCTTGACGGCCTCAAGAAGCAGGCCACCGCCAACCAGACCGTCGAGGAGTGGCGCAAGCACCTGCTTGAAAGGACCGCCCGCGTGATCAGAGAAGATCCCCTCAGATACCGCTCCTTCGGCCCCTACTGGTGGATTCAGAAGAAGCTCTTCCTTGACGCCGGCATCACGGAGTTCGGCACGAACATCGATAAGGAAGGCTTCGATCTCGCCGACTACGGCAGCAGCGACTACAACATGCTCGCAGCCTGGCTCTACCAAGACTACGCGCTGGACGGCGGAATAATCTACGCCCCGCGGCACACCGTACCTATCGTGTCCCCCAACGGCCAGGAGGAGACGGAGCTCTACGAGTTCGCCCTTGCCGACGAGGAAATGGAGAAGCTTGCCAAGTCCAAGAAGGCGAGCGCCTAAGCCGGCCCTTCCACCTGCCCCGCCTCCTTCCGCCGCAAGCCCTTGCGCAGGCTCTGCCCTGCGGCAGCGACGTCCTTGCTAGTGACGTCCTTGGCAGACGTTTCTTCGCGCATGCGCCCGAAGCCGCGTTGCCGTGGAGGAGCGCAGGGGACGCTGGGGTAATGGGGGACAGGGAGCAAGGCGCCTCTCGCCTTGCCAGGTCTGCGGAGCGGGTGCTGGACGCAGGCATGCCAGCGGCCTCAAGCCGAGCCTGAAACCTGGTCTGCAGGCGCCTTGCGCATGGGCAGGCTATTTGCCTGCACGCTTTAAGACTCCCTTGGGAAAAGCCGTGCCGACGTTGCCGTTGAACTTCTTCAGCACTGTTCCGTCGCTGAGCGTCAGCTTGTCGCCGGCAATGGTCCCGCACAGTTCGTCGATGTTCCAGCCGTCGAGCCGGACCAGCCGCTCGCTGCTGTCGACATAGTGCGTGTCTTCCTCGTTCTTGGCGCAGAAGCCGCCGCCATTCCGGCTTGTGATGCGGAATGTTTCAATGACGTCTTCCGTCGTCAGTTCGGAAGAAAGTATAAGCACGTCGCGCTTCAGCACGCGATCGCCGGCAAAGCCGACATAGGTCATATGGGTCTTGTCTGCTCCCCGCCAGAGCGCGGGCGCCTTTCCCGGCGCTCCCTGCCGGCCCGCCCCTGTGCGGGCGATGCCGAAGCGGTCGAGATCAACGGCGGCCCTGTCGATGGGCGTGAGCTCTGAAGCCTGCACGAAGTCGGCGCAAATCCAGGCGTCCGTCGGCATGTAGCCTTCCGGCTCCCGCCACGCCGGCACGTAGAGCACATGGTACCACTCCCTGCCGTCGCCGGACACCTTCTGCCTTGATGCCACAAGCTCGTCGTTGGGCGCCGCGCCACCGCTGGTGTTGACCTTCCTGAGCACCTGGTGGGAGGTGCCTGGACCCGTGCGCAGGCGCACCTCGGTGCCCGTCGCCTTGAGGTGGACGAGGCCTTGCGCGAAGGCCTCGGCCTTGCCGGACGGCGCCGCTCCCGGGGCCTGCGCCACAGAGGGGCCCGCGTCAAGGACGTAGGGATAGATGTCGTCCCCCTCTTCGGCGTGGTAGACCAGATACTTTCTGTCGACCAGCGAGAGGCACATGCCAAGCGATGGGCCTTCCGAGACCTCGACATCGCCGTTGTCCAAGCGCTTCCAGGTCCCCGTAAAGCCATTCTTCCTGTCGAAGTAGTTGCCGCTGGCCATGCCGTCTATGCGGAGCGAAACGGACTTTTTCCTGTTGACGGATCGGCAGATGGCCTTGATGCTCTGCCCCTTCCCCGTGCACTCGTAGAAGGTCAGGGTGTCGGCACCCGTTTCGGTGAAGATGTCGTCGATGTCGCAGGACTGAGCCTGCGCGCCGGCTGCGAAGCCCAAGGGGGCAAGGAAGGCGAAGGCAAGGGAGACGAGGAGCTTGTTCATGAGGGGGTCCTGTGATGCCGTGCTGCCGGCTGCGGGGGTTGCGGAAGGCGCCTGGCTGGAATGCCGGCGCTCTTCGCCTACTATCCCAAGCGGATGCATCTGAAAAGCCTCCTGTCGGCTGGAATGGACGCTGCGGGACGAGGGGAACAGCTTATCTGGGGGCAGGCAGAGCGGCCTTCTGCGCCTGAACTGGAAAGGCAGCTGGGCGGCGGAAATGTTCCTTCCTGGCGCTTAGAGCGTCCCAGACTGCGGTCAGGCCACGTGCAGGCGAAGGAGTTCCAGATCCATGGCGATGCTCCGGACGGCTCGCCTTGCTGAGCGAGTCCGGCTTCCGCCTCCAGGAGCGAGGCCATGAGGCGCCGGCTTTGGCTGGCGAGCCCAGCACTCAGGCTTGCTCCGCCGTGAAGTACCGTCCTCCGCCACGAAGCTCGTGCAGCTTGCGAGCTCGGCAGGCCTGCCGCATGTCCCTTGGACGCGAATAAGCTTCTGCGGAGTCCTGAGGAGAGGGATGAGAGGTCCTGTGCCATGTGCCCTTGCCTTGACGGCTGTGCCATTAAGAAGCAGGCGGCTGGCTGCGAAGCTTGTGGCCGTGCTTGAACTGTTTAGAGTAACCAACTGAAAATACATAATAAAATTCTTCAATCGAGGCGATGCGCGACATGGAAGATGGCGAAGAGGCCGAATGTGCATGGAATTCGCCCATCGAAAAAGGCTTCATTTCTAATGGAAATTTTGTTATTCCTGACAGCATAGAAAACGTTTTACTCCCGCAATACTAGTGCCCCATGAGCTCAATCCATGCACTTATTCCGTCCACGCCACTTCGGCCTCTGGAAGCATGTCGCCACAGCCCCACGCAGGACAGGTGCCGGAGAAGGCGGATGCGCATTCGAGGCGAGGAAGCGCAGCGCTAGCCCCTGGCCTTGAAGGGCTCCCCGAATTTAGCCTCGTGGAGCTCCATGTAGCGGTCGAGGCGGTCCTGATCGCTCATGAGGCCAGGCTCTTTCAAGGCTTCGGCCAAGAGCTCCGGATCCATGCGCTTTTCGAGATCGGCAAGCGCAAACCAGCGCTCGCCACCGTCGGGCGTGCAGACCTCGGTGAAGGCGACGTCCCCAAAGGACTCCCCGCCCCACTCCTTGGGCGTAGAGTTCTTGAAGGCGATGCGCCAGCTCTCCTCGGGGTCGACCACGCCGGTGCGCGGATGGCGGAAGTAGCGGGGCTCGCGGATGACGTCGTAGTCGCGTCCCTCCTTGAGGCCGTCGGCCGGAAGAGCCTTGCCGCCTGCCACGATGTCCCTGGCGAGGGACTCCACGCTGTCGGTCAGGATGGGGTCGCCCAGCGCCTCGTTGATATTGCGGATCATGGCCTGCTCCTTGACTTGAAATCGGCTTGAGATTGGCGGATGGCCGGCTTTCGTCCCGGCATGCCTTCCTATGCAGGGAGGCGGGACGGCTGTCAACAGGCCAGCTCTCCTTGTACCCCCTGCTTCCGCCCTCTCCAGCCGGTTCTCAAAGCGCGACCGCTGGCAGGCATTGCGGGCTAGCGGCACGCAAGCCATGCTGCAACAAGTCGCTGGAAGCAAAGGAGAGACGGCCCTGGCCAGCGCAACAGGGAAACCCGCACCACGAACCTCGCGCCGGCAAGGGATGCGCCCAGCAGACAGCCCCGGAAAGCATCCGCCGGAAGCCCTGCCTCTCTTCTTCCGCCAAAGACTAGCATGCGACGCCGTTCAGCGCGAAAGCCATGCGTGCCCTGAAGCCGCTGGCTTCCTGCAGGCTGCCGGAAAACGCCCTCGCCTTCCCATGCGACGCCTTCCATGAGGAAGTCATTGCCAAGCCCGCAAGAGGCCGAAAGACCATCCCCTCGGGCTCTGCGCCAGGGCTAATAAACGCTATCCGCTAGCCATCCATCTCCAATTTTTTGTAATTCCACCGCTCTTCGTCTACGATTCAGTAAGCGGCAAAGCAAAGGGGGACGGTATGAAACGCGCCATAGCGATAGGAATACAAAGCTTTTCAAAGCTTCGCGAAAATCGCTACTTTTATATTGACAAGACGCATTTCATCAAAGATTGGTGGGAGCGGGGTGATGACATAACCCTTATCACTCGTCCCCGCCGTTTTGGGAAGACCTTGCTCCTCGACATGGTCAGATCGTTCTTCTCTTTAGAATATGCCCAGCGATCTGAACTCTTTGAAGGACTTTCAATTTGGAACGAAGAAAAATATCATAAACTACAGGGAACTTTTCCTGTAATTTATATGTCATTTGCAAATATAAAAGAAAGAAATTTTCAAGCTGCAAAATATAAAATATGTTCAGTTCTAACAAGTATATATTCTGATTTTGATTTTTTGTTGACATCTAATGTTTTAAAAGAAAATGAAATATTGCAGTTTAAGAGCATATCGACAGATATGCCATTGGAAGTTGCTACAGAATCTATAAATTGTCTTGCAAAATATATTAATAGATATTACGGTAAAAAACCAATAGTGATTATAGATGAATATGATACTCCAATGCAAGAAGCATGGCTAAATGGATATTGTGATGATATTGTATTTTTGTTTCGATGTTTTTTCAACTCTACTTTTAAAACTAATCCCTGGATAAATCGTGGATTGCTAACTGGAATTACTTGCATCAGTAAGGAATCAATGTTTTCAGATATGAATAATTTGCAAGTAATTACTGTTACAACTCCAATTTATACCGACTGTTTTGGATTTACTGAAGAAGAAGTATTCTCTTCCATGGATGAATATAACTTGCCAGAAAAAGAAAAAATCAAAGAATGGTATGACGGTTTTGTGTTCGGAGGTAAAAAAGATATTTATAACCCTTGGTCGATACTAAAATATCTTAGCTTGCGAGAACTTGATACATATTGGGTATATACAAGTTCAAATGCTTTAGTTAGCAAGCTCATTCAACAATCAGATCCACAACTTAAGATGCACATAGAAGCGTTGCTCCAGTGCAAGACTGTTGTCGAAAAAATTGATGAGCAAGTAGCATTTAATCGCTTGAATAAAATTCAAAATTCAGTACTTAGTCTTCTTGTTGCTTCGGGATATTTAAAAATTATATCATATGATAAAAGCTTAAAACAATATGTAATTGCAATAACGAATCATGAAGTAAAAATAATGATGGATACGCTTATCAGCGAATGGTTCAATTCATCTTCATTGTATTCTGTATCTCATGAATTTAAAAATGCTCTTTGTGAAGGAAGAATAACACGAATGAATGCAATGATGAATAAAATATCACTAGAGACTTTCAGCTTCTTTGATATGAGCGGAAAAGAGCCAGAACGATTCTACCATGGCTTTGTCCTTGGACTTATCGTTGATTTAAAAAAACGCTATACTATAGAATCCAATAGAGAAAGTGGATTTGGTCGTTATGATGTGATGTTGTTCCCGCTTTCTAAGAAAGATCCTGGCATTGTCATAGAATTTAAATCAATTGACTATGATGCAGGGGAAAAAGAGCTTAACGACACAGTTAACGCAGCGCTAAAGCAGATTGCAGAAAAGCACTACGCAACTGAGCTTGTGGCGCGTGGCATTCCAAAAAATCGTATTTTCACCTACGGCTTTGCCTTCAGAGGGAAGGAAGTGCTGATAGGCGGAGGGCCGCTCTAGTGGGCTAGCAGGGAGCCTCCTTGCCGGCAGGTGCTTCCATCGCTCAGAGACTGCGAGTTCCCGGGCGAAGCGCCTTGCGTCTCCTGAGGCTTTGCTCAGCACAGGTCAAAGGGCAGCGACTTGCGGGCAAGCCAGGGATCGCCTGGAATGGCGTCCTGCAGGCGACGGACAAGCTGCGCCGCGCCCGGCAGGCAGGCCGAGAGCCTGCGCCAGGCCTGCTCCAGGAGGCTTGCCTCCGCAGCTGAGGCGGGGGCCGCCGGCTCCAGGGACTGGAGGACGGCGCAGGCGACAAGCTCGTCGCCAGGCGAGCGCTCAGCTGGCAGGGCATGCACCAGGCTCTTGACCAGCTCATGCCGCAACGCCCACTCTGATTCGCCTGTCAAAAGCCAGCGGTAGTACTGGATGCGCACCCACAGCATTCCCTGGGCCATGCCAAGCCTCGGCCTGGCCCATTGCCAGGCAAGGCGCCGGTAGCTTCGGCGGTCGGCCTCGGAGCCAGCCTCGGCAAGGAAACGCACCAGCACAAGATGGGCTTCGGCCTCGCCAGCCAGCGGCTGCGCGCCCCCGTGCCGGCTGGCCTCGGAAACCGGCATGCCAAGGGCCCGCTCCATGGCCTCCGCCAGTCTGGCCGGCTCGGCGCCGGCATCGTCCAGGAGCGCCAGGGCGCGCCAGCGGCGGACCCGGCGTGCAAGCGCCTGCACCTTAGCAAGGCCTTCGGGGGCGATGCTTTCGGGGGCAAGGCCGCCTGCGCCTTTTTCCCGGGCAAGGCGCGCCAGCCTGCCCTGGGCCTCGCGGAAGAGACGCTCAGCCCTGGCTTGCTCCCGCTGAAGGGCAAGGCAGCGGCCAAGGTGGCAGAGCACCAGGGCATCCTCCCAGGGCGTGCCGGGAAGACGGCCTCCGGCCTCGGGATTCCAGGCCTTGAGCCGGCATGCAGCCTCGGCGAAGCGGAAGAGCGCGCAGTCGGCCTCGGCCAGCCGCAGAGCGCCGTGGAGGACGGCCTTGGGCTGCATGCGGACCATCTCCTTGAGCATGCCCTCGACGGCGGCCATGCTGTCGCGCAACGTTAGATTCCACGATCCGGCAAGGCAGGCGGCCCGAGACGCCGGGCTGGCCAAGGGAAGGCGCCTGAGCTGGGCCGCGTGCCAGAAGAATTCGGCGGCAAAGGTCGGCATGCTCATGGGGCGAAGCCACTCCGCCATGCGCTCGAGCATGTCCATGTCGGGATCGCCCGCCTCCACCGCCTCCTGCAGGGTCTGCCGATAGGGCTCCCAGAGGGAGGGCCTGGTAAGGCATCGGCGCCTGAGCCACTCGAGGGCCAGGGCCTGGATGGAGGAAGGCTTGCAAGGCTCCTGCATGAGGCTGGTCCAGTCCCGGCCGCTGGGCGAGCCCTGGCGCAGCATGGCCTCGCAGGCGCGCACGGCGGAAGGATCGCAGGCCACAAGGCAGGATCCGGCAAGGCCGAGCTCTCCGAAGCCCGGACAGGCGCCGGCGTCGGCCCGGCCCCAGAGGTAGGCGGCAATGTCGGCCCAGGCCAGCATGGGCGCCTGCTTGCTCTCGAAGCTGATGCTGGCGATGCGCATCTGCAGGGCGCGCCGCGGGTTTTCGGACCGCAGGTCCGCCTCGAGCATGATGCGTCCCAGATCCGTGCCCAGGCCCGGCGCAAAGGCCATGCGTTCCTCGACGTGGAAATGCAGCACGGTCTTTTCGCCATTCGGGAGCAGCGGCAGGAGCCGCCATACCCATTTGACGAGATCGCAGATGCACACCAGCCACCCGTCCGGCCCGCTGGCGCCGAGGGCCGCGCGGGTGAAGCCGATAAGGCCGCAACCGCTGGCCAGAAGAACGCGGAACTTCCCCAGCACGGCCTGCAGGCCCCGGTCGCAGCTGTGGAAGAGTCCCAGATCCGGCAGTCGCGTCCCCTTGCGCAGGCAGACGGCCACCACTCGTCCCTCGCTGGAGGCATCGGCGCCCTCGCGGCTGAACTGGTCGCCGCTCTCGTCGATGTAGATGTCCCACTCGGGCTGGGGCTCCCGCGTCCAGAGCGTGTGCTGGGCTGGGCCTGGCAGGGGCTCGGCCGGGCGCTGCCCAGGCTCGGGCCATGCTATGCCCTCCAGGACCTCACCGAAGAACATCCTGGAATCCTTCAGCCGCTTGGCTGCGGCAGCCTCGCCCTTGGCTAGGCAAAGCGCCTCGGCCTCGGCCGCAAAGCGAAGCCTCGCCAGAGCCTGCGCCTCCTTTAGGAACCACGCCGGCGCCTCCTGCACGAGGCGCCAGCAGCGTCTGGCATGCCCGGAGCCCATGCCTGCGCTCAGAGCCGTGTCTAGCAGCAGGCGGGCAGCCCGGGCAGCCTGCGCAGCCTGGACGCAGGCCAGGGGAAGCCCGCCTTGCTGGCTAGGCGGACTCGGATGGCTTGACTGGCCAGAGTTGCCAGGCTTGCCAGCAGGCCCCGCCGTCTCCTCAGGGGGAAAGGCCCTGGCCAGGACGCCGATGGCGCAGGCCAGGAGCGCTTCGCGGCGTCCTTCCGTCTCCGGGCCAAAGCCGATAGCGCAAAGCCGCTCCAGATCGAGCGCGCGCAGGTCGGGGGCTTGCCGGCAAGCGTCCGCATCCTGCATCCCGGCCGGCTGTGCGGGCCTGCGGAGGCTGGCTGGAACCATGGCCTGGCTTGCGACCTGCATCTGCTTCACCCGCTGCTTGACGGCGGGCATGGCGTCGAGCAAAAGGCCCAGCAGGGCGCGGGCCTGCCGTATGCCCGGCATCTGCAAGCCCCCCCGGCTGACGGCGTCGGTCGCCCGCTGGAGCGCCTCGCACAGGCTCGCGATGGTCTCCTCCTGGATGCCGGCACTGAGCGTGAGCCAGCCGGCCTTGGAGCTGGCGGCATTGGACAGGGGCGATCCGCCAAGCAGCCTGAGCAGGCGGGCTGCGGTCCTGCGCCCCGGCATGCCGCAGAGCATGCGGGTGTCGCTCAGACGCTGCAGGCGCTCTTTGAGCAGGACCAGAGGATCGTCCCCCGCATCGCCACTCAGATTGCCTGCCAGACTGCTCTCGAATTTGCTCCCCGCATTGCCCCCATCGCTCCCATCCGGGGCTAGCAGCCCTAGGTCAACGGCATCGGCGCAAGCAACGCGGGCATCAGCGAAAGAGCCCTGGGAGGCGGGCCTCTGGGTCCTTGCGCCGCCCATGTCCCTGCCCATCTCCCAGTCCATGGTGCTGGCCATAGTGCTGATCATGGTGCTGCTCATGACGCTGGCAAGGTCCTGCCGCGTCGCCGGTTCCACGCCTTTCGCAGTCGGAGCCGGCAGCTTGTCTGCAGGCGGCGCCGAAGCCGGGAACCGCTCGTCCTCTCCGGCGTCGGTTTCCAGGTCCAGGTTGAAGACGCGGGGGGCGCGGGCAGGCCTGTGCGGCTGAAACGCCGGCGAGGCTTGGGGCGCAGCGGGAGCCTCTTCCGCGAGCCAGGTGGAGGCATCTGCGGACGAAAGGGAAGAGGCCTTGCGCTTTGCCTGCTTGCCCAGCCTGTCCTGCCCGGCCTCTTCCCTGATCTTCGGCAGCTCCGCTTCCAGCGCGCGCAGGAGCCGTGCCGCCCTATCCTTCAGGGAACGATGCCTCGGCCCGGCCACGTCGACAAAGCCCCGCAGAAGGCTGGCAAGCCCGCCTATATCCTGCAGGAGCGCCTCCGGCGTCAGGTCCTCCTTGGCGACAGGCTTCCTCGTGCGAGGCCCAGGCGTCTTCCCGCCAAGGACGTGGAGGAACGCCAGGGCAATCCTGCGGCCTGGCAGGCCGGCAAAGCATGTTCTGGCGTGCAGGGCCTCCAGATAGTCGCGAAGCTGGATCTGGGCTTTGGCAGCGCCCAGCTCCATGCCAAGCAGGCCGTCGCCGTCCCCGTCGCCGGCAATCCAGACCCGTCCGCCGTCCTCCGAGGTCTGGGCCTCGAAGCCGAAGTCTTCCAGATCCTCGTCCAGGTTCCTGTCCAGTTCCCCGTCCAGATCCGCAAGGCCGGCAACATCGGCACCGCCCTCCCCGCCCTCAGCCCAGGAGCGGACATCGCCCTGCGCCTCGTACAGCGCAAAGGCATCGCCGCCCCTGCCTTCCACGTCCCGCAGGCCGTCGTCCTGCCAGGACCTGTTCTGGGGATCGAGGGGCTGCAGAGCCCTGCCCTGCATCGCACAGGCTGGCAGGACGGCGTCTTCGGCCGCAGCGGCATGCGATGCAGCGACCTCGGGCTCAGCGTCCCTGGCATCGGCCTCCGCAAGGTCCAGTTCCGGCAGCTGTGTCGCCCGAAGGGCTCCCTCCTGCGCATCCAGATCCCGGAGGTCAACCGCCTGCACTTCCTGAACCGGGCGGTCCCGGTCCAGCAGATCCCGATCCAAAAGCTCCTGCTCCGGCAGCTTCTGGTCAGGCATCCCGGGCGCCTGGCCTGCCGGCGCCTGCGGGACAGGCAGGGAGGATGCCATGGCCTGCCCTGCGCCAGCATTGCCTGATCCGTCGCCTGGTCCTTCGCCCGATACGTCGCCGGGTCCGCCATGCCCCAGCTGGGGCCTGGCCCCCTGCCCACGGCGCAGGATCGCCGGGCGGCGCGCTTTGCGGAGATTGCCTCCAGGGCTCGGCAGGCGAATGCTCACAGGAACCTCTCTTTGGAAGACAGAAACGACGGCGGGTGAGGGGCAAGGCCGGCAAGGGCGCCAGCGCAGTCCGGCAGAAGCCAGGACTTGGCTGCAAGCACCTGCTCTACCCTGCGAAGCGCGCGCCTGTCTACACTGGGGCAGACTCACAGACCCGTTTCTTAAGGCTGCACACAATGCACGTGTCTGTCGGAGCCGATCTTGTCAATGTGCGCACGCCTAGCTTGACGCCCTTGCCTGAAGAAGGGCGATGCCCTCTACTGCAGGGGCGCGTCCAGTCCGTCTTCGCCGACCACGGGGATCTGTGCCCCCGTGGGTCGCAGCTGGCGGTAGATCTCCTCCTGAATGGCGATCGCCATACCATGGTCGTAGTCAAGTTCTATCTGTCCCCTGCCACCGATCTTCTGCACGCAGCCTGCGACAAGCTTCTCGCACTGGGGGACAAGCGAGTCCATGCACTGGGCCACGCGCTCAGGCGCCAGCTCGGGCATGAGCGGCAGCCAGAAGGCCAGAAAGGGTTCATCTGCGTTCTCGCGGTCGTTCGAGGAGAGGGGCATCTTTTCCGGACGGACCTGGAACACGGGATGCGCGGGGTCTTTGAGGTCCAGCGCCAGCGAACCCGTGCAGGGCGCGCTCGCCCCCTCCTCCCAGAAGAAGTAGTCCTCCCGCGATGCGGGGTGCACAACCTTGATCCTGCCTCTTCCTGCCTTCATGGCCTGCTCCTTGTCAGCGCTGCAAAGCCCCGCCACTAGCAAGACGGCGGGCGCAGGCGTCCGCCCTGCCGGCGAAATGCGCCGATCTGGAGGCGGCGAGGCCTGCCCCGGTCCATCCAGCGCAGGGGTGCGCCATGCCGATCGGCACAGCCTTGATGCCAGTGCCGGGCTCGCACCGCCAGCCCAGTGCTGGCAGCGTGCGGCAAGGCTATCGTCCACCCGCGCAGAACACAAGCCCGCTGACCATATTGGTCATGCCGCCACGCCCAGGGAAGGCTCGGCACGACGCCTTGCTCTGGCAGGCCTGACCGCCTGAGGATGCGCAGCCGGAACGCGCATCCCCAAGATCTGCCTTGCATTCCGCCTAACGTTCACGCACGAAGTCCATGCCGGCATACACCCGGACGGGATTGCCCCGCACGAGCTTCTGGTGCTCCTGCCAGGCAGCGTCCTTCTGGCGGCAGCGCTCCTGGGCGGCCTGCTCCAGCAGCTTGACGCGCAGCCGCGCCATGGCCCTCTCCCGGTTCTGCTTCTGGCTGCGCTCGTCCGAGCAGACCACGGTGATGCCCGTCGCAACGTGGACGACGCGGACGGCGGTCTCGACCTTGTTGACGTTCTGGCCGCCGGGTCCGCCGCTGCGGAAGGTGCTCACCCTGACCTCGCTGTCCTGGGTGATTTCCTTGAGCTCCGGCACGGCGGCCACGTGAATGAACCAGTTCTTGCGCTTGTGGCTGGGCCGCAGGGGACTCCTGCACACCCAGCCCACCGTGCCGCAGAGCGCAGCCAGACCCTCGGGTCCCTCGAGCAGCGCCGAAGCATAGTCGGCGTGCACGTCGAGCACTGCCGTGCCGGCAAACTCCCGGCACAGGGACTCGCAGAGCAGGCGCACCGCAATGCGGCATTCGGCCGGTCCCTGGCCGGCCGTGACTTGAAGAAGCATTACTTTCTGCCTCCAGCCTTGAAGTTGTAGACGGGACGAAGGACGTCCTGAACCTCGACCGTGTCGCGCAGGGCTTCGGCAATGTCCGCCTGCGCCCGGTAGGCAAAGGGCGCTTCGTCCAGCGTGTCGCGCGATATGCAGCTGGAATAGATGCCGTTCATGGACTTCCTGAAGTCCGTCAGGGTGAAGCTCGCCTGGGCCTTGGTCCGGGAGCCGATGCGCCCGGAGCCGTGCGGAGCCGACCAGTTCCAGGCAGGATTGCCCTTGCCTCTGCCGACAAGGGAGCCGTCGCGCATGTTCGCGGGCACGATCACGGGCTCGCCTTCGGCAGCGGAGATGGCCCCCTTGCGCAGGATGGGAATGTCCCTGGAGAAGTCGATGTAGTTGTGGACCGACTCGAAGGCGGACTCGATGCGCCACTTCATGCCCCTGGCGACGGCCTGGGCGATGCGCTCGCGGCTGGCGCTGGCAAAGCGCTGGACGATCTGCATGTCGTGCAGGTACTGCTCCCGCAGAACGCCGTCTATCCAGGTGAGCTCGTAGGGCACGTCCGGCTTCCTCCCCTGCCTGAGGTACCACTCGCAGACTTCCATGCCGAGATGGCGGCTTCCGGTATGGACCACCAGGAAGGCATGGCCTTCCCTGTCCAGCGCCACTTCCAGGAAGTGGTTGCCCCCGCCGAGGGTGCCGAGGCTTCGGCATGCCCGCTCCAGCTGGACGTGCTTCAGGCAGCAGAGCTCCTCGAGGCCCTCGAAGGCCTGGGGCTTGTCGTGCACGGCAAAGCCCGAAGGCACGCGCTCGGCAATGATCCTGTCCAGCTTTGGGAAGTTCGGGGCGTACTTGCCAAGCCTGGCTGCGGACACGCCGCAGCCTATGTCCACGCCCACGAGACCGGGCATGACCTTGTCCGAGGAAAGCGTCATGGTCAGGCCGATGACGCAGCCCTTGCCGGGGTGCACGTCGGGCATGACCCTGACGGCATTGCCGGCGCAGGCCTCGAGGTCGCAGAGCTGCTGGATCTGCGCCAGCGCATAGCCTTCGATGGCCACGTCCTCATTGTCAACGGTATAGATGGCGGCATCCGTGAATTTGCCGTGAAGTGTGATAGTTTTCATTGTTGACTCGTTGTGCGTGTCAGTGCGTGCAGCAGACAGAAATCAGCGGCAGGAAAGCATGGCGGGCGTTCTTTGCCCGTTGACGGCGCAGATTGGCATGCAGGCGATGTGAGAAAAATAGTACAATATTTTTAACTCCCCGTCAACGCAAAACGCAAATCAAGCTGGTCAATGTCCTTGTCCTCCGCGAATCAGAAGAGTCCCTGGCAGCCGCAGGCCACTTTCAGCCACCAAGCCCTCAGCCACGGAGAAGCCTGCGACACGAATCGAAACAGTGCCTGCACCTCCGCCTGGTGCCAGACTCGCCCTGCCTGAAGGCAGAGCGGAAGCCGCCTCACCGCATGCACTGTGCGCCTGTTTCGTTCCAGAATAAGGAATAAACAAAAATAAAGACCATCTTTCCCATGGAGGCAGGTGCTGTATTGTCAAGCTGCCCTGACACGGGAAGAGAGGGACGAAAAAGAGAGGCCAACTGGGCGAGCGGCATGTTCAGGCGCAGCGAAGCCAACTGGAACGATGCCGTGCTCATGGACATGTGCTTATCTGAGATGGAGGGCATCGGGGCCTCTCAGGCCAGCCGTACACTGGCCAGACCCGATGCCCGCATGGTGCCCCTCGATGCCCTGACGGCCCGTGCCTTCGGCGATGACGTCAGGCAGATCATGCAGGCCGGGCTGATCATGCGCCTCGCAAAGCCCGTGGAGCCGGAGAAGCTCTACGAGGATCTGCTGTAACTGGTGCAGCAGGCAAGGTCCAGGGGGGCGTTCAGCCCTCTCCGGCTGCCAGCGGAGCGAGCTCTCCCGGCGCACAGCGGCACGCCCCCCGCAAAAGGGACAGAGCCATTTGCGGAGCCGGCAGGCCTTCCAGAGAACTGCCGGCTTTCACCATGCCTTAGGGAGGCGCTCCGCCTCCCGCTCTGCTTCTCCGCCTCAGCCTATTCAGCGGGAGCGCAGCGAGGCTGTACGCTCGCGCCTCCAGCCTCGGCATCGGCCACGCTGACACCGTCCCGCTTCGCGATTTCTGCGCACACCTTCTTGAGAAAAGCGACGCTGATCTCCTTGGAAACAAGAGGCGCCTTCTCGGGCCTGGCGACCTGCAGGAAGAGGCTCCAGGCTCCCCCCTTGTCGCCGTCGACAACATAGCCGCAGCTGAGCTTGCCAAGCACGCCCTCTGCAAAGATGTCCTCCATGACAGGGCGCACGGCCTTCTGGGGCGTGAATTCCGCCAAGTAGCTTGCCGCGTCGGCCCAGCGACGCTGTCTGCGCGACACATAGGCGCCCAGGAGGAGGTTCGCCCGCTTTGAGCCGACGAGGGCTCGAACGCTGCGCCAGCGAGACTGCACAAAGGCAGCAAAGCTGTCGCCGTCCCTGATGATGCCTTCCAGCTCGGCGCGGCTGGTGCGGAAGAGCACGAAACTCTCGTTGTCCCTGCTGCGGGTCCAGATGACGGCGATGCCCGAAGGGACTGGCTCGCACATTCCCATAACACCGAGGCTGGGCACGGCGTCCCAGTGCTTCTGGCTGGAGCTGTCAGGGATGCTCCCGCCTGCCGGCGCGACCTTCGCCTCGGGAGTCTTCTCCCCTGACGGCCTGTCCTGCTTCGATTCCTGCGCCTCGCCAGCATCCCTGCGGGAGGCTTCGGAAAGCGGGAGCGTGGCGGCCGGGCAAGCCTGCCCCCCCGAATCCGCCCGGCTGGTCCGGTCCCTCTGGCAGGCTGCGCCGTCAGGACCGAGCTTGGCCTCGGCCTCAGAGCAGGCAGCGGACGCCTGCCCAGGAGCCTCGCCCGACGCCGCCTTGCTTGCCTTTCCAGACGCCTCCAGACCTTTGACAGGCGAACTGGCCGCAGGCAAAGCCAGCTCCCCAGGGCGGGCGGCTTCAGCCCAGCCAGAGACGCCGGCCTTGCTGCGTTCCTTGCCATCGCTGACGTTGTCCACCGCCGCCGCGTCCTCCGTGCCCGCCGTGGACTCAGGTGCTTTCAGCGCAGCGAGGCGCATCGCCCTAGGTCCGTAAGGCAAGCTGGAACTGCCGTGCTCCAGGTCGCTGCTGGCCTTGTCTACCGCCATCGTGTCCTCCATGCCCTCTGCGGGCGCATGCTCTGCCAGCGTCTCGGGACAGGCTGCTCTGGGCCCGTCAGGAAAGCTGGCATGGCTTTTCTCCTTGTTCGTGCTGTCAGTGCCTTCCGTCAGCGCGCCCTCCGTATCCTCGGCAGGCTTGGGCTTTGCCAGCCTTTCGCAACGGGGCGCCCTGGGACCGTCTGGGATCAGGGTGCTGGCTTGCTGCATGCCTTCATGGCCGTGCGTCATGCTGTCCTCCGTGACCTTCGCTCCATTCGCGACATTCGCACCATTCGCATCTTTCGCACCGTTCGCATCATTCGCAGGCTCTGGCTGGGCCTGCGCCTCGACGCAGACCGTCCTGGCAGCGCCAAGAAAGAGGGAAGCGACGTTCTTCATGGCGCCGTTGCGGAAGGCTTCCGCCATATGCTCCTTCAAGGCCGCTCCGGACTCGCAAGCCGCCTGCGCCTTGGCCTGGGAGGCCTTCATTCTGTCAAGAAAGCAGGCGTTGACGCGCTGCATGATGTCGCTGTCGAGAGTCCTGTACATGCCGTCCTCCGCGCTCCTGCGGCCGGGAGACCCCACGGCCCCCGGCCTGCTTGGCTTATGTTCCTTTCTTCAGGCCGCATCCCCTACCAGGGGCGGGGCCCGTCACTATCTTCCTCATGGCTTTCCATGTCAGGGTCAGCTTCGGCATCGCCCAGACCGCCGGGTCCGTGCCCACGCTCCAGAAGGTCAGGCCCATCTTCGTCGTCAGGAGCGCTTTCGGGAGCGCCTTGCGCTTCGCTTTCGCCGATGGGGCCGACGCTGCCGTTGCGACCGCCCGGGTCGTTGGCAATGCCGAAGCTTCCAGAGGCTTCAGGGCCTCCAGCGCAGGCTTCGAGCACGGCGTCCAGCTCTCCCTGAAAGCCGGGGGCGCTAGCCCCCACCTCCTCTGGATCAATGGCTTTTGCGCTTTCCCCCGCTTCCATGGCGTCTTCGACTTTCCCGTCTTCCCAGGCGTGGCCGGCTTGACCGTCGCGAATCTCTCCATAGCTCTGCCAGAAGCTGGTCTGGCTTTCCTGACTGTGCTGGCTGGCCTGGCCGCTCTGGCCGCCGGGCTCTTCCCCAGCAAAGGCGCTGGGCGCCTCAGGCGCGCCATCCCGATCGGCAGTCGCATGTGCGTCCTGACCCGGCGCGCTGGGCGCGCTGTCCTTGCTGTCTCCGCCATGCCCGTCGCCTTCGCGTTCATCGTGGCCATTGACGCCATTGCCACTTTCGCCGTCGTTGGCACCATTGGCGCCATCAGCACCCTTGCCACCCTCGCCAGCGCTGCCAGCGCCAAGCAAGACACCTTCCTCACCCCCAGCCTCTGGCGACATCCAGCCGGCCAAGGGGAAACCTTGAGGGAAACCGAGCGGTAAGCCCTGCAGGACGCCCTGCAGGACGCCCTGAGAGACAGATTGCGTACTGTTCTGGGCTTCAGACTGGGGACTGGGGCAGGCCAGGCCCTGGGGCCCGCCATGGCCGAGCTGGCCTTCAAGCTCCGGCAGAGGCGAGCTTGGGCCAGACAGCGGGCCAGACAACCCAGCCGGCATGGAGCCTGAGAAAGGAGATTCCGCACCGAGGCTGGCACCGGAGCTCGCAGCGATCTCCATCCCGGGATCGTCCTGCCCGTCCTCGCACTTAGCCTCGAGCATTGCCTCCCGCCAGGAATCCGGCAGGACGTAGCCGTCTTCCTCCTCCATCCTGCGCCACGATGCCTGCAGGGCAGCCCGGCGCGCCTCCTCCCGGTCAAGGGCGTGAAGCGCTTCCTGCAGGAGCTCTGCCGGGAAGGCTGCCCGGCAGGCCATGCCCTCCCCCTTGAGGTCAAGGATCAGGGAAGCGCCTTGCCGCGCATCAGTCTGGCGGTGCAGAGACTGGATGGCGGCAGGGGCGCTGGCGGAAAAGCAGGCCCGCAGCTCACGCGAGAAGAAGCGCGCAGGATCAGCGGAGATCAGCGCCTCCAGCGAGGCGCCAGGCTGCCTGAGGGCAAAGTCGGCATCGGCACAATCCAAGGCGCTGGCTATGCCCGCCGACCCCTGGGAAAGCAGGCGCTCAGGGTGCAGTGCAAGGCCCGGCTGGCCCTGCCAGATCCCGCTGGCAAGGCCGCAGAGCATGGCCAGCTCTTCCCTGCTGGGGGCGATGAGGGCGCGAAGCCTGGTTCCCGGATCCTCGGCTGCCGCGAGCACCGCCCGCTTGTCGAGATTGAGGTAGGAGCCGTCCTCTGCCAGCAGGCGCCGCTCCAGGCGCTCGGCGATGATCTGGCCGGCGGCGTCGAGGCCTGCAGCGAGGCAGGCCTGCGGTTCGCCGTAGAAGGCCCCGCAGCTGGCAACGGCGATGCCAAGCCGGGAATCGCGGACCTCGAAGCGCCAGACCTGGCCCTGCAGCCAGTGGCTGAAGTCCTGGACCTCGCAGGCCAGCAGGCGCTGGGCTCGCTGGACGCGCTCTGCAGGCGCCAGGTGGGGCCAGAGGCGGGCAGTCTGGATGGGGCTCAAGGCTGCCAGGCCCGCAGGCTCGGGAAGGCTCTGGCGCCTGCCGTTGCCCAGGGGCGGCGTAACCCTTGCCCTGAGCCTCGGCAGCTGCTCCAGATAGATGGGCAGGGCCGTCCAGCAGGCCCGAAGCAGAGCCTCGGCCGCCTCCCCGAAGGCGGCATAGGGGTGGTCCGCGCCGAGAACCTTGTTTCTGCCGAAGAAAAAGAGCTTGCCTGCCTGCTCCTCGAAGGCGGGGTCGGCGTCTGCATCGTGCAGCACCGCCACCTTCAGGGAGCCGGCCGTGCGGAGAAGGATGGAGTCCATGAACGCTCCTGCCGCGAATACGCTCGCGGCATGCCCGCAGGCGCTTCCTGCGAGACGTGGGGTTGTAGGGGGTGTCTTGCTTGTGGTCTCCTGGTTTGTGGACTGTTCGATTTGCTGTCTGGTTCGCCAGCTGGCTGCTGGATGATTGGTGTCAGGTTGTCTGTCTGGCTGGCAGGCATGGCTACGGGCTGATGGCTTGCCTGTCAGGCTGGCTGCGTGGATCGTTCGGCTGGCTCCCTGGCACCTGGCCGCAAGACTGGGCCCTCAGTCCCGCGACATGCGCAACGGCAACGCAACGGACACGAGCCCAGGAACTGTGGCCAGACGCTCTGGCCAGACAATCTGCCTAGTCGCTCTTCCCAGACACGCTCCACACGAGCGCTGCACGAGCCCTCCGACCGAGCCTCGCCCGCGGCAGTCCAGGTCAGCCGGACTCAGCCCGCTCAGGCCGGCATGGCCTGGCAACCTGTTCTGGCCAGCAGCTCCTCGGCTATCTGACTCGCCAGGTCCTGGGATGCTGCCTCCTGCCCGCCGGGCAGCCTGTGCCCAGGCAAGCGCCCGCGCCGCTCTATCTCGGCCTTGACGCTGCCAGAGGGAAAGCACCTCGCCAGCAGGTCGAGGGCGCGGCGCAGGCCTAGGGCCTGGCTCAGGATGCCGCGCACCCGCATGTCCTCGGCCGTGGTGGAGAAGGCCCAGCGGGCGTGGGGGCCTGCGGTGCTGGTCAGGAGCTGCACGGACTCTCCC
>JAEEGI010007836.1_pt1 | contig 23796 bp, 19 predicted proteins | sample 8958751 | NCBI WGS metagenome assembly JAEEGI01 (sample SAMN16246545, study PRJNA631951) | gut metagenome | biome: gut microbiome; feature: rumen; material: KS-attached | host: Bos | place: Iran: Karaj | collected 2018-10 | reverse complement strand
CGGGGATCTCGTCAGCCAGATCCTGAGTGGACACGTGATAAGTGTTGATCTCGCGGGAGCCCATGATCTCAGTCATGACCACCTTGTCAGCCAGAGACAGAGCGTCTGCGAATTCGTGGAGCAGCATCTTGGTACGGCTGAAGGTGAAGGGCTGGAATACCGCCCAGACCCTTTCGTAGCCCATGCGCTTGGCGGCGTTCAGTGTGACCTCAAGCTCCTTGGGATGATGTGCATAGTCATCGGCGATGACCGCACCGTTGTACTCGCCCAGGAACTCGAAGCGCCTGCCTGCGCCGCGGAAATGTCCTATGGAATCCCTGACCTGCTCAAAGGTCGCGCCGGAGTGACAGGCGGCAGCGATGACGGCCAGAGCGTTGAGAACGTTGTGCTCGCCGGGAACGCCCAGTTCCACGTGGCCCAGATCCTCTCCTTTATATATTACGTCGAATGCCGGGAATGCGCCGTTCTCCCAGGTGACCTCTCCGTGGCTGTAGTCACAGGAGGGATCGTCACCGAAGGTTATGATCTCCTTGCCCTCAAGACCCTTCATGGCGTCCACCGTGTTGGGGTCGGAGCCGTTGTAGATCACGCAGGAGGACATCTCCGCGAAGTCGCGGAAGGATTTTTTGAGGTTCTCCAGAGTGTGGAAATATTCCATGTGGTCCCTGTCGATGTTGAGGATCAGGGCAGTGTCCGGGCTCAGGTCCAGGAAGGTGTCCTTGTATTCGCAGGCTTCCACCACCAGGGTCTCGCTGTTGCCCACGATGCCGTTGGTGCCGGTGAGGGGCAGCTTGCCGCCTATGACAGCCGAGGGATCGAAGCCGTTCTCCAGGAGGACCTGGGTCAGCATCGAGGTGGTAGTGGTCTTGCCGTGGGTGCCGCAGACGCCGATGCAGTCCTTGTACTTGCGGGTCACGTAGCCGAAGAGCTTGCTGCGCTCGAAGGTGGGGATGCCCTTTTCGCGGGAGGCCACCAGCTCCGGATTGTCCGGAAGCAGCGCTGCGGTGAACACCACCATGTCGGCTCCGTCCACGTTCTCGGCTTTCTGCCCGAGGACCACGGGGATACCCAGGGCGCGGATGCGCTTCAGGGTGTCGCTCTCGTTGTTGTCAGATCCCGTAAGGTAGTATCCCTTGTCGTGCAGGATCTCGGCCAGGGGGCACATTCCTGCGCCGCCGATTCCTATGAAATGTATGCGCTTGGCATTTTTTATCGCTTCATCAATAGTCATGATTAATCCTTTCCGGTGTTGGTCATATTCAACCACATCTATTATATCATAATCGTTAATGCAATACAAATGCTGTAATGCTGCGGTCTCGTACGGACAATTAATACTTGCCTAAAGGCGTATATTATAGTATAATCATTGTTGCGTAAAGGTCTTAACGACCTTTTTTATTGCGGTTTTTACAGGATTTGAGATCATAAACAGGAGGAAAGAATGCGAGCTGAAAGGCGAAGAGAAATCGAAGCCCGGATGGAGAATGAGAGAGCAGCCAACAAGGCCAGGAGGAAGCACAGCGGCTTCTTCAGGCTCATTGCGCTTATCTTCATTCTGACAGGCGGGGCCTTCTTCTACTTCATTTTTAAACTGGATATTCTTCCCATGAAGTACCTGATCCCGGCGGTGGCTGTGGCTGCGCTCATCACCATCTTCAACGTCCCGGCTCTTTTGAGCTCCAGAGGACGCAAGGGGCGCAAAACATCCGCCACCATCATCACACTTCTCTGCTCGGTGGTATTTTGCTTCGGCATCTATTATCTGGGGACCACCTACGGCTTCCTCAGCAACATCACCCACGAGGAGATCCCCACAGAGGACTTCTACGTGCTGGTGAGAGCGGACCAGATGCCTGAATTCGACGAGAAGGCCAAGGATGAGGAGATAGAGGCTCAGGTAAAGGAGATACTGGACGGGACCACGGTGGGAGCATACCGCTCCAATGACCAGGTCTACGCTGAGGCCAGAGTTCTCCTGGAGGGGCTGGCGGACGTGGAGTTCGAATTCGACGATACCGTCCAGGATACGGTAGGGGCGCTGCTGGACTGGAATCATGATTCCATACTGCTGCCGGTGGCCACCTACGAAGCAATGAAAGGGGACGGAGGGATCCAGACCACCACAGGCATCCTTTACACCGTGAAGGTGCCCATGCCCGCCAGGGAAGAGGGAGCCACAGGGGTGAACGTCAACAAGGAGCCCTTCAACGTATTCATCAGCGGCGTGGATGCAGACGGATACAGATCCGACGTGAACATCATCGCAACGGTGAATCCGGTATCCCACGAGGTGCTGCTCACATCCATACCCAGAGACAGCTACGTGATCCTGCCCGACATGACCTACAACAACGGAGATCCGGGCTACGACAAGCTGACCCACGCGGGAGTCTACGGAATAGACGAGCTCACGGCCACCATCGAGGAGACCTTCGGCATAGATGTCCACTACAACATGACAGTGAACTACAACGTGGTGGAGCATCTGGTGGACGCCATCGGCGGGATCGACGTTGAGTCCGAGTTCGAGTTCACCTTCGGAGAACCGCCTTACTGCCACTTCTCCAAGGGCTGGAACCACATGAACGGCGTGGCCGCCCTGCAGTTCGCAAGAGAGCGCAACGCTTTCATCGACGGCGACATGCAGAGGAACAAGAACCAGCAGCTGGTCATGGAGGCCATCATCAAGAAGCTGACCTCAGAGAAGACGATCCTTTCCAACTACAAGGCCATTCTGGACGCCGTAGGCGAGGATCTCAAGACCAGCATGTCCAGCGAGGAGATCACAGAACTGATCAAGGCGCAGCTCGCCACCATGCCTCAGTGGACCATCAACAAGTACTCCATTGAAGGTGACGTGGGCTACGACAGATGCTGGGCCCTGGGCGGCGGATACGCTTCCGTGGTCTATCTGGATGCGGACGACATCAACGGAGCCATCGAAGAGATCGCCAGAGCGACCCTGGGCGAGCCCAGACTTCCCGAGGAACCCTCGGGAGAAGGGGAACAGCAGGGCTGATCCCTTAAAAAGCAAAAAATATTTTGAGAAATACTTATTGACATTGAAAATGCTCAGATTTATAATCATATGGCAACTTTATGGTTATAATGACCAAAGCGTACGCCCGCTTTGAGTTTTTTGGTGTAAACGGAGGATGATCACATGAGAGTTAAAGTAACATTAGCTTGCACAGAGTGCAAACAGAGAAACTACAACACTATGAAGAATAAGAAGAACGATCCCGATCGTATCGAACTTATGAAGTATTGCAGATTCTGCAAGAAGGAAACTCTTCACAGAGAGACCAAATAGGGAGAACCGAAATGGCTACTAAGAAAGAAGAAAAGAAGTCCGGATTCAAGGAATATTTCCGCGGCGTAAGGACAGAGTTGAAGAAGGTCGTCTGGCCCACACGCAAGGAAGTCGTTTCCTACACAGCTGTGGTCATCGCGGTCTGCTGCGCTTTCGCTTTGATGTTCTGGCTCATCGATACCGGAGTACTGGCTGCACTCAGAGCAGTACTCGGAATCACCATGAACTAGGCTTGAGACAAACGTTAGATATATAAAGGAACGAAAATGGCAGATTTTGAGAACAAGAGCGTTTCCCCTCTTGAAGGCGAAGGCTTAAGAGGAGACGGCCAGGCCAGATGGTATGTTGTCCACACCTATTCGGGCCACGAAAACAAAGTAAAAGTTAATATCGAAAAGATGGTCGAGAACCGCAACATGCAGAATCTTGTTCAGGAAGTCGTCGTTCCCACTGAGGACATTGTCGAGATCAAAGACAGTCAGAGAAAGATCAAGACCAAGAAGATGTTCCCCGGTTATGTGATCATCAAAATGATAGTGACCAACGAATCCTGGTATCTGGTGAGAAACACCCAGGGCGTGACAGGATTCGTGGGACACGGCTCCGAGCCCATTCCCCTTACCGATGAGGAAGTGGCCAGAATGGGTATCGAGAAGGTCCACATCGAGTTGGACGTGAAGATCGGCGAGACAGTACGCGTCGTCAACGGTCCCTTCGAAAGCTTTATGGGCACGGTAGAAGAGATCGACAAGGAGAAGCAGGTACTTGTAGTCAAGATCTCCATGTTTGGCAGAGACACTCCGGTTGAGCTTGAATTCGCTCAGGTGGAGAAAGTCTACAGATAAATCTACAGAAAGGAGAATCAAATGGCGAAAAAGGTTGAAGGCTACATTAAACTTCAGATCGCAGCAGGCGCAGCCACTCCGGCACCCCCTGTAGGTCCCGCATTAGGACAGCATGGTGTTAACATCATGGACTTCTGCAAGCAGTTTAATGCTAAGACACAAGATCAACCCGGCATGGTCATTCCTGTAGTCATCACGGTGTATGCTGACAGATCATTCAGCTTCATCACGAAGACTCCCCCCGCGGCAGTCCTCATCAAGAAGGCAGCAGGTATCGACACAGCATCCGGTGAGCCCAACAAGAAGAAAGTGGCTTCCATCACGATGGCTCAGGTCGAGGAGATCGCAAAGACAAAGATGCCTGACCTTAACGCGGCTAACCTTGACAGTGCTATCAGCATGGTAAAGGGCACCGCAAGATCAATGGGTATCACAGTAACAGAGTAAGAGTTGGGAGACGAAAGTCGCTAGTACCACAAGGAGGAAAACGAAATGCCAAAGAGAGGCAAGAATTACAAAGCTGCTCTCGGAAAGTACGACAAGACACAGACATATGAGATGGCTGAGGCCCTCAAGAACGTCTGCGAGATCGCGGGAGCAAAATTCGACGAGACCGTAGAGGTCCACATCAAACTGGGTGTCGACGGCAGACACGCTGACCAGCAGGTAAGAGGAGCTGTTGTTCTTCCTAACGGAACAGGTAAGACCAAGAGAGTCCTGGTATTCGCCAAGGGCCCCAAGGCTCAGGAAGCTGAAGCAGCTGGCGCAGATTACGTAGGAGCCGAGGAAATGGCCCAGAGGATCCAGTCTGAAGGCTGGTTCGATTTCGACGCAGTAGTAGCAACACCGGATATGATGGGAGTTGTTGGAAGATTAGGTAAGCTTTTAGGACCCAAGGGTCTTATGCCGAACCCCAAGTCCGGCACGGTCACAATGGACGTTGAGAAAGCGCTCCACGAGATCAAGGCCGGTAAAGTTGAGTACAGACTTGACAAGCAGAACATCATCCACACATCCATCGGCAAGGTAAGCTTCGGACCCGAGAAGCTTCTGGAAAACATGAACACTCTCATGGAAGCAGTTGTCAAGGCTAAGCCCGCAGCTGCCAAGGGACAGTATCTCAAGAGCGTTACAGTTGCCAGCACAATGGGCCCCGGAGTCAAAGTAAACCCGGCGCTGATACAGTTCTAAAAAAAGAAAACACAACCTAAGACAGCAGGTGCGAAAGCTTAATTTCCTGCCGAGGTACAATATAAAAATATTGGCCTCGTTTAACGAGGCTTTTTTATGGAGTACCTTAACCATCCGCCTGTGATCTTTTGATCCGGACGGAAGAAAGGAGAAAACATTAATGTCAGTAGAAGCTAAACAGGCTAAACAGATCATCATCGACGAGATCAAGGAAAAGCTGAACGGAGCTCAGTCTGCAGTAGTCATCGACTACATGGGAACAACAGTTGCTGAGGCAGACGCCATGAGAAAAGAGCTCAGAGAGGCCAACGTTGACTACACGGTATACAAGAACACCCTTATCAAGAGAGCTATCGAAGGTACAGAATTCGAACCTCTGAAGGACATCCTTGAAGGACCCACAGCCATCGCGATCTCAAAGGAAGATGCCACAGCCCCCGCAAGGATCCTCAAGGGAGTCTTCGATCGTTACAAGAAGATGTCCTTCAAGGCCGGCGTCGTGGAAGGCAACTTCTATGATCAGGAAGCGATCAAGGAGATCGCAAGCATTCCGTCAAGAGACGTACTTATCGCCAAGTTCATGGGTTCAATCCAGAGCCCGGTATCCAAACTGGTGAGAACATTCCAGGCTATCGCAGACGACAAGCAGGAAGCATAATCAATCAATAGAATTCAGATCAAAATCATAGAACCATTCAGAAAGGAAAAAACAATGGATAAAATGCAGATCATCGAAGCCATCAAGAATATGACAGTGCTCGAGTTAAATGAATTAGTTAAAGCTTGTGAAGAGGAATTCGGCGTTTCCGCAGCTGCTCCCGTAGCAGTAGTCGGACCTGCAGGTGCAGGCGCTGAGGTTGAAGAGCAGACAGAGTTCACAGTAGTTCTCAACGCTATCGGCGCAGAGAAGATCAAGGTCATCAAGGTCGTCAGAGAGATCACCGGTCTTGGACTTAAGGAAGCTAAGGAACTCGTTGACGGAGCTCCCTCCAACGTTAAGGAAGGAATCGAGAAGGCAGAGGCAGAGGCTATCAAGGCTCAGCTCGAGGAAGTCGGCGCAGAAGTCGTTCTCAAATAATTCCACGGAACAAAAAATCTCAAAGGACTTTGCACCAGGGTGCAGAGTCCTTTTTTGTGCCATATTGCAAAGAATCCACGCGGGGACTATAATCTAACCATAAAAGTATCGATCGAGAGGTTCAGTCATGAAGAAGAGGATGTTCGAAATAATCCAGATAGGGCAGGAGCACGACAAGGTCAGCCGCGGCTTTGACTATTTCATTATCGCGAATATCATCCTGAACATACTGGTGGTGATACTGGACACCTTCGAGGAGCTTTCGGAGTACAACACCCTCTTCAGATGGATCGAGATCGTGACCACCTTCATATTCCTCATCGAGTACATCCTGAGGATATGGACGGCGGATCTGCTCTATCCCAAGCTGAGCAGGGGCAAGGCGGTGCTCCGGTTCATCAGGTCCTTCGACGGAGTGGTGGACCTCTTCACCATCATCCCGGTGTTCTTCCTTTCGGGCGCCGTGGCTTTCAGGATGCTGAGGGTGGTCAGGATACTGCACCTCTTCAGGATCAACGCGCGCTATGACTCCTTCCACGCGATCATTGGCATCATCTACGAGAAGCGCAAGCAACTGCTGTCCTCGCTTTTCATCATATTCATACTGATGCTGGCCTCCAGCATCTGCATGTACAGCGCGGAGCACGCCGCCCAGCCGGAGGTCTTCAAGAACGCCTTCTCCGGATTCTGGTGGAGCGTGACCACCATCCTCACCATAGGTTACGGCGACATCTACCCGGTGACCACTGCGGGAACCATAATAGCCATCATCATGTCCTTCCTGGGCGTGGGAGCGGTGGCCATCCCCACAGGTATCATCAGCGCGGGATTCGTGGAGCAGTACGATAAGGAAAAGAACTCCGTCAAGCGCTTCAACGACATCAAGGAGATCGGAGAGATCGTGGTGGGCAAGAGAAGCGACATGAGGGGCAAGACCATCAGAGAGATCCAGAGTGAATACGACATGAACGTGTATCTGGTGATCCGCGATGAGCTCTCGGCCATTCCCGAAAGCAGCCTCAAGATCCAGCAGGGCGACATACTGATCGTCAGGTCGGACAAGGTGGTGAAGAGCAGGAAGGAACCGCAGCCCGCACCCAAGAAGCAGGAAGCAGAATAAAATAATATCGGAATACGACACCGGTCCGCAGCGGGGCCGGTGTTTTTTGTTGTGCGGAAGCCGGGGGGTGTGATTTTTTGATGCTTTTTTGCAAAAAAAGTTCTTGCATTATTGACAGCAAAGGGATATACTATTAAACTGCCATAAAAATTAGAATGCCTTTTTATGCGCTCCAGTAAATAGCGCATCGGAGGCATGGATCCAGTTAAAGACATAAGGAGTGATGGAAAATGCCGAGACCTATAAAAGTAGGTAGAAAAGAGCGTATGACATTCGCTAAGATCAATGAAGTCTGCGAGATGCCGAACCTCATTCAGATCCAGACGGATTCTTACAAGTGGTTCGTGGAAGAAGGACTGAAGGAAGTCTTTGAAGACGTTTCCCCCATAAAGGACTTCTCCGGAAATCTCGTGCTTGAGTTCATTGACTATACTCTTTCGGATAAGCCCAAGTATCCCAAGGAAGAGTGCAAGGACAGGGATGTAACATACGCAGCTCCGCTTAAAGTAAGAGTAAGACTCATCAACCGCGAGACCGGTGAGGTGAAGGAACAGGAAGTCTTCATGGGTGATTTCCCCCTGATGACTGAGAGAGGAACCTTCATTTACAACGGTGCTGAGCGTGTAGTCGTAACGCAGCTGGTGCGTTCCCCCGGACCGTACTACTCAGTGGAGACAGATAAGTCGAACAACAAGCTTTTCTCGACCCAGATAATACCCAACAGGGGAGCCTGGATCGAATACGAGACCGATTCCAACGGAGTGCTTTCCGTAAGAGTCGACCGTACCAGAAAGCAGCCCGTCACCACACTTCTGAGAGCCATCGGCCTTGGTTCTGATCAGGAGATCATCGAAGTCTTCGGAAACGATGAGAGACTCCAGGCGACCCTTGAGAAGGACACCACCAAGGACTACGAAGAAGGCATCAAGGAAATATACAAGAAGATAAGACCGGCTGAACCTCCCACGATCGAGAGCGCAAGGCAGGCGTTCAACGCCATGTTCTACGACCCCAAGCGTTACGATCTGGCCAAGGTAGGCAGATACAAATACAACAAGAAGCTGGGACTTTCCAACCGTCTTACAGGCGTCAAGCTCATGGAAGACGTTGTGGCTCCCGAGACCGGCGAGATCCTCTACGAGGCGGGAACGGTGCTTGACCGCGCCATGGCCACCCGCATCGAGAACTCCGGCGTGGAGTATGTAATGGCATGCGCCATGGAGAAGGAGAAGGAAGGACAGACCACAAAGGTCATCGGTTCCAGATTCGTTGACATCAAGGCCTATGCCGAGGAATACGAACCCCAGTACAAGGACGTTGACTACGATTCACTGAAGCTCGGGGACAAGGTGTTCTATCCCGTGCTCCACGAGATCTTCGAGAAGGCTTCCAACGAGGAAGAACTCAAGGAGATGCTGGTGGACAGGAAGAACGAGCTGAGCCCGAAGCACATCATCAATGAGGACATCATCGCTTCCGTAAGCTACCTGATCAACCTTAACTACGGTATCGGCAGCGTGGACGACATCGACCACCTTGGAAACAGAAGACTGAGAACTGTAGGAGAACTTCTCCAGAACCAGTTCAGGATCGGTCTGTCCAGGATGGAGAGAGTAATCCGCGAGAGAATGATGACTCAGGACATCGACGTCACCACACCTCAGGCTCTGATGAACATCAGACCTGTGACCGCAGCTGTCAAGGAGTTCTTCGGTTCATCCCAGCTGTCACAGTTCATGGACCAGAACAATCCTCTTGCAGAACTCACTCACATGAGAAGACTGTCGGCACTTGGACCCGGCGGACTTTCCAGAGAGAGAGCGGGATTCGAGGTCAGAGACGTCCACCACTCCCACTATGGAAGAATGTGTCCCATCGAGACTCCTGAAGGTCCCAACATCGGACTTATCGGATCGCTCACCACATATGGCATCATCAACAAGTACGGCTTCATCGAGACCCCCTACAGGATCGTGAAGGACGGAGTCGTTACGGATGAGATCAGATACATCACTGCTGACGAGGAAGAGATGTGCGTCATCGCAGAAGCCAACGAACCGCTGGATTCAGAGGGACGTTTCATCAACGCCAAGGTAGCCTGCAGGTCGGAGCACGGCGAGATCTCGCTGGCATCCGCAGATTCCGTGGACTACATGGACGTTTCCCCGAAGCAGGTAGTATCCGTGGCTACGGCCATGATCCCCTTCCTGGAGAACGACGACGCCAACCGTGCTCTGATGGGTTCCAACATGCAGCGTCAGGCTGTGCCTCTTCTGGTCACGGAAGCACCCATGATCGGAACAGGTATGGAGTACAAGGCTGCCTGCGACTCCGGAGTAGTCATCCTCTGCAAAGAAGCAGGAACCGTTGAATTCGTGGACGCAGAGACCATCCTGATCAGAAGAGACTCCGACAACGGAGTGGATCAGTATGACCTTCTGAAGTTCAAAAGATCCAACCAGGGTACCTGCGTCAACCAGAGACCCATCGTTTCCCACGGCGAGCACATCGAGAAGGGCGAAGTCATCGCAGACGGACCCTCCACCGATATGGGCGAGATCGCTCTGGGCAAGAACCTTCTCATCGGTTTCATGACCTGGGAAGGATACAACTACGAGGACGCTGTCGTCCTCAACGAGAGACTTCTCATGGATGACGTCCTTACGTCCATCCATATTGAAGAATATGAATCCGAGGCCAGAGACACCAAGCTCGGTGCCGAGGAGATCACCAGAGACATTCCCAACGTAGGCGAAGATGCCCTTAAGGACCTGGACGAAGACGGTATCGTCAGGATCGGTGCTGAAGTCAGCGCCATGGACATCCTGGTGGGCAAGGTCACTCCCAAGGGAGAGACAGAGCTCACCTCCGAGGAGAGACTGCTGAGAGCCATCTTCGGTGAGAAGGCCAGAGAAGTCAGAGACACTTCACTCAAGGTACCTCACGGCGAAACGGGAATCGTAGTGGACGTGAAGATCTTTACCCGTGAGAACGGCGACGAGCTTCCTCCCGGAGTAAACAAACTGGTGAGAGTCTACGTTGCCACCAAGAGAAAGATCAACGTAGGCGACAAGATGTCCGGACGTCACGGAAACAAGGGTGTTATCTCCAGGATCCTTCCTGAAGAAGACATGCCCTTCCTTGAGAACGGACAGCCCCTTCAGGTAATGCTCAATCCTCTGGGCGTGCCCTCACGTATGAACGTAGGACAGGTACTTGAGGTCCACCTGGGCCTTGCCTGCAAGAAGAAGGGATGGTACATCGCCACCCCCGTATTCGACGGAGCAAAGGAAAGCGACATCATCCACCTGCTGGAAGAGACAGGATACCCCAAGAACGGCAAACTCAGACTGAGAGACGGCCGTACAGGCGAGTATTTTGATCATCCGGTAACCGTCGGATACATGTACATGCTCAAACTCCACCATCTGGTAGACGACAAGATCCACGCCCGTTCCACGGGTCCGTACTCCCTGGTCACCCAGCAGCCGCTGGGAGGCAAGGCGCAGTTCGGCGGACAGCGTTTCGGAGAGATGGAAGTCTGGGCCCTGGAGGCTTACGGCGCGGCTTACACCCTGCAGGAGATCCTGACTGTCAAGTCGGACGACATCGTGGGACGTGTCAAGACCTACGAAGCCATCGTTAAGGGAGAAAACATCCCGACACCCGGAATACCCGAATCCTTCAAGGTACTCATCAAGGAGCTCCAGGCTCTGGCTCTGGACGTAAAGGTCCTTGACGAGAACGCAAAAGAAATAGAGATCAAGGAACTTTCAGATGACGACGACGTTCCCAACGCCGAGAGGACCATGGAAATGGAGACTCAGATGGTATCTGAAGAGGAACTCTATCAGGAAGGTTTCGTTGAAGACACCGCAGCAGGCGAAGAATTTTAAGGAGGCTTGGAATAATGACCGATCAGATCAAAGAAAACAAGAACGAGTTAAACAATTTCGAAGCCATCCAGATAAGCCTGGCGTCACCGGAAAAAATACTTGAATGGTCCCACGGCGAGGTAACCAAGCCCGAGACCATCAACTACAGGACACTGAAACCCGAGAGAGACGGCCTCTTCTGCGAGAGGATCTTCGGACCCATGAAAGACTGGGAGTGCCACTGCGGTAAATACAAGAGGATCAAGTACAAGGGCATCATCTGCGACCGCTGCGGAGTAGAGGTCACAAAGGCCAAGGTAAGACGTGAGAGAATGGGCCACATCGAGCTGGCAGCACCTGTATCCCACATCTGGTACTTCAAGGGCACACCCTCCAGAATGGGTCTCTGCCTGGACATCAGCCCCAGAAATCTTGAGAGAGTCCTTTACTTTGCTTCATACATCGTAACTGATCCCGGAGATACCGATCTCGCATACAAGGAGATCCTTTCCGAGCAGCAGTACAGAGAAGCCAAGGAAGCATATGGAAACCGCTTCAAGGCAGGCATGGGAGCAGAAGCCATCAGGAAGCTTCTCTGCGACATCGATCTTGAAACTCTTTCCGACGACCTGAGAGAAAAGCTGAGAGGAGCCACAGGCCAGAAGAGACTGAGAATAGGCAGACGCCTTGAAGTCATCGAGGCCCTCCGCATCTCCGGCAACCGTCCCGAGTGGATGGTACTGACGGTGATCCCCGTGATCCCGCCCGACATCAGACCCATGGTCCAGCTGGACGGCGGCAGATTCGCCACCTCCGACCTGAACGACCTTTACAGAAGGGTCATCAACAGAAACAACCGTCTGAAGAGACTGCTTGAACTGGGCGCTCCCGACATCATCGTCAGGAACGAGAAGCGTATGCTCCAGGAAGCAGTTGACTCCCTGATCGACAACGGCCGCCGCGGAAGAGCGGTGACAGGACCCGGATCCCGTCCCCTCAAGTCTCTTTCCGACATGCTGAAGGGTAAGCAGGGAAGATTCAGACAGAACCTTCTCGGTAAGCGTGTAGACTACTCCGGACGTTCCGTAATCGTAGTCGGACCCGAGCTCAAGTTCTACCAGTGCGGTCTTCCCAAGACCATGGCTCTGGAACTCTTCAAGCCCTTCATCATGAAGGAGCTGGTGGAGCAGGGATACGCTTCCAACATCAAGGCTGCAAAGAAGATGGTGGAAAAGGTCCGTCCCCAGGTATGGGACGTCCTCGAAGGCGTCATCAAGCAGCACCCCGTAATGCTCAACCGTGCACCTACCCTGCACAGACTGGGCATCCAGGCATTCGAGCCGGTACTGGTAGAGGGCAAGGCCATCAAGCTTCATCCTCTGGTATGTACCCCCTTCAACGCTGACTTCGACGGAGACCAGATGGCTGTTCACGTACCTCTTTCAGTAGAGGCTCAGGCTGAGGCAAGATTCCTCATGCTCTCCGTGAACAACATCCTTGCTCCCAAGGACGGATCCCCCATCACCACGCCGACCCAGGACATGATCCTCGGATCATACTACCTGACATATCCCGGCATCATGAGGAAGGTGGGAGAGAACGGCAAGGTCATCGAGCAGATCGACGACTTCCAGGAGCACGATGACGGATTCGAGAGAGTTCCCGTCAAGGGCGACGGCAAGGTCTTCACAGACCTCAACGAGATGCTCATGGCATATCAGGACGGCATCATCGCCATCCACGCCAAGGTCAAGGTCAGAATGAGCGACGATCCTGCTGAGGCGGGTCACAGCTTCGTGGAGTCCACGGTGGGAAGATTCATCTTCAACCGCGGCATCCCGCAGGATCTGGGATTCGTTGACAGGACCAAGGACAAGTACGGTCTGGAGGTAGACTTCCTCTGCGGCAAGAAAGAACTTGGAAGGATCATCGACAAGTGCTTCCGCAAGCATGAAAACACCGGCACCATCCTGATGCTGGACTATATCAAGGATACCGGATACAAGTACTCCACAAAGGCCGCGGTCACCATCTCCATCGACGACATGGAGATCCCCGAGGAGAAGGACGAGATCGTAGCAAAGGCCGAGAAGGAAGTCGATAAGTTCGAGAGAGCTTTCAGAGCAGGTCTCATCTCCAATCAGGAGAGATATGAGAAGGTCTGCAAGATCTGGAACGCCGCCACCGACGAAGTGGCAGACGCCCTTATGGACAAGCTTGGTCCCATGAACAACCTTCAGATCATGGCTCACTCCGGTGCCCGTGGATCCAAGAACCAGATCCGTCAGGTAGGAGGAATGCGTGGACTGATGGCCAACGCCACAGGTAAGACCGTAGAAGTGCCCATCACATCCAACTTCCGTGAAGGTCTGTCCATACTGGAATACTTCATCTCATCCAACGGCGCCCGTAAGGGTCTGGCCGACACGGCTCTGAGAACAGCTGACTCAGGATACCTGACCAGAAGACTTGTAGACGTATCTCACAACGTGATCGTCAACGAGTACGACTGCGGCACCGATGATTACATCGTGGCTGAAGCGTTCAGAGACGGCAAGGAAGAGATCGAGGACCTCAAGGAGAGGATCGCGGGACGTACAGCGTTCAATGATGTGGAAGATCCCGAGACAGGCGAGATCCTGGCTCAGGCCGGTGAGGAGATCACCGACGAGCAGGCTGCAGCCATCGAGAAGGCCGGCATCAAGAGAGTCGCCATCCGTTCCATCATGACCTGCAAATCCAGGACAGGCGTATGCGCTAAGTGCTACGGCAGGAATCTGGCTACATATGAGCCGGTCAACATCGGTGAGGCTGTAGGTATCATCGCCGCTCAGTCCATCGGAGAGCCCGGTACACAGCTGACCATGAGAACCTTCCACTCCGGCGGAGTTGCAGGAGACGACATCGTCGGCGGTCTTCCCAGGGTAGAGGAGCTTTTCGAAGCACGTAAGCCCAAGGGACTTGCTGAGATCTGCGAGGCAGACGGAGAAGTCATCTCCATCGAGCCCAGAGACGATAACAGGACAGAGGTCATCGTAAGAGAAGAGGGAGGAGACAGATCCTACATCGTAGCTTACGGTGCTCAGATCCTGGTCAAGGTAGGAAACCAGGTCAAGGCCGGCGACAACATCACAAAGGGACCCCTTGATCCTCACGACATCTTAAGACTCAAAGGCGCAGAGGGCGTTCACGAGTACGTCGTCAAGGAAGTCAAGAGAGTATACAAGAAACAGGGTGTAGATATCAACGACAAGCATATCGAAGTCATCGTTTCCCAGATGCTCTCCAAGTTCAAGGTGGAGAACCCCGGAGACACCAGCCTCCTTCCCGGAAGCCTTTACAACAAGTATGAGATCGAGGACGCCAATGCCGAGGTGATCGCTGAGGGCAAGCAGCCTGCTGAATACAAGCTGACTCTTCAGGGAATCACCAAGGCTGCTCTGGCTGCCAACTCATTCCTGTCAGCTGCTTCCTTCCAGGAGACCACCAAGGTGCTGACGGACGCTGCCATCAAGGGCAAGACCGACAAGCTCCAGGGTCTCAAGGAGAACGTCATCATCGGTAAACTCATCCCTGCCGGAACCGGTATGAAGAGATACAGAAACGTTTCCGTTGACTACGGCGTAAACGCCCAGGTCATCGAGCAGTATCTGGAAGAACAGAGAAGGCTCAAGGAAGCGGAGATCCAGGAAAAGAACAGGGAAAAGGAATCCGCTGAGGATGCAGCTTCCGACATTCCGGCAGACATGCCGGAGGAAGCGGTGGAAGTCATGGAAGATGCGGTTGAAGAGGCCGTTCAGGCAGAATAATTCCGTTGACACCAGACTTACGAATGTGATAAAATAGTACCGCTTTTGGGCTTAAAGCCCGGGGACCCGTCCCCGGGCTCATAGGCTTGAAATAAAAAATCTTCCAAGAAAGGAGAAAAAGATGCCTACAATTAACCAGTTAGTACGCGAAGGCAGAGCTACGTCAGTTAAGAAGTCCGCTGCTCCTGCTCTCAACAAGGGAATGAACTCTTTAAGAAGAGTTGCTACGAACACAGATTCCCCGCAGAAGAGAGGAGTTTGCACTTCCGTTAAGACAGTGACCCCCAAGAAGCCTAACTCAGCACTCAGAAAAGTTGCCAGAGTCAGACTTACCAACGGGATCGAAGTTACCGCCTACATTCCCGGAATTGGTCACAATCTCCAGGAGCACAGCGTCGTCCTCATCAGAGGCGGCCGTGTCAAGGACCTTCCCGGTGTGAGATATCACATCATCAGAGGCACACTTGATACTGCAGGCGTGGCAGGAAGACTTCAGGCTCGTTCGAAGTACGGCGCCAAGAGGCCCAAGGTAAAGAAATAAACCTGAAGCCTGAAAGGGTAGAGCAATCTTTTTTGACATAAAACATTAAAGAGCGCTCACGGCTATTGCCGAGTACCCCTAAAAACCGGGGAGGCAAAGATAAGGCCAGACCCGGAGTAATCCCGGTGAACGGGGTGAAGAAAGCAAGTTATATTTTTTGCGGATGGCTCTGTACTAGATAAGACAGAATCAGAGACATCAGATTAGGAGGGAAGAGAAGTGCCTAGAAAAGGTAATGTTCCAAAGAGAGAAGTACTTCCGGATCCTGTTTATGGAAGCGTTGTTGTAGCTAAGCTCATCAACAGCATCATGCTCGACGGCAAGAAGGGTACCGCACAGCAGATCGTGTACTCCGCCTTCGACAAGATCCAGCAGACCACAGGCGAGGAGCCCCTGGAAGTATTCAACAAGGCAATGAACAACATCATGCCTGTGTTGGAAGTAAAAGCAAAGAGAATCGGTGGTGCCAACTACCAGGTTCCCGTAGAAGTAAGACCTGAGAGAAGACAGACTCTCGGCCTTAGATGGCTTACTAAGTACACAAGACTTAGAGGCGAGAGAACAATGGCAGACAGACTTGCCAAGGAACTTATGGATGCAGCCAACAACACAGGTGCATCTGTAAAGAAGAAAGAAGATACCCACAAGATGGCTGAAGCCAACAAGGCTTTTGCTCACTTCAGATGGTAGGTAGAAGATCATGGCAAGGAAGTTTCCATTAGAAAAGACAAGGAATATCGGCATCATGGCTCACATTGACGCCGGTAAGACCACGACGACAGAGAGGATCCTCTTCTACACCGGACGTACTCACAAGATCGGTGAGACCCACGACGGTGCTGCCGTAATGGACTGGATGGTCCAGGAGCAGGAGAGAGGAATCACCATTACTTCTGCCGCCACGACTGCCCAATGGAAAGATACAAGGATCAACATTATCGATACCCCGGGCCACGTGGACTTCACCGTTGAAGTCGAGAGATCTCTCAGAGTTCTCGACGGCGCAGTCACAGTGCTTTGCGCCAAGGGCGGTGTTGAGCCTCAGTCCGAGACAGTTTGGAGACAGGCTGAAAAGTACGGCGTTCCCAGAATGATCTTCGTCAACAAGATGGACATCATGGGCGCAGACTTCTTCAGAGTCTACAACATGGTACGCGACAGGCTCAAGGCCAACGCAGTGCCGGTCCAGCTCCCCATAGGTAAAGAAGAGACTTTCATCGGGATCATTGACCTGATCACCATGAAAGCCGAGATCTATGAGGACGAACTGGGCAAGGTATTCGATATAGTGGATATCCCGGATGACATGAAGGACCTGGCTCAGGAATGGCGTGACAAGCTCCTTGAGTCTGTGGCTGAGACCGATGAGGATCTCATGATGAAGTTCCTGGAAGGCGAAGAGCTTACCGTGGAAGAGATCAAGACACAGATCAGGAAAGAGACCATCGCCAACCGCATGGTCCCCATGTTCTGCGGTTCAGCTTACAAGAACAAGGGCGTTCAGATGATGCTGGACGGAGTCATCGACTACATGCCCTCTCCTCTGGACATCCCGCCCATCAGAGGCGTGAATCCGGATACCGGAGAGGAAGAAGACAGAGTGTCTGATGACAACGGTCCGCTTTCCGCTCTTGCGTTCAAGATCGTAGCTGACCCCTTCGTCGGCAAACTGGCGTATTTCAGAGTTTACTCCGGAACGCTGGATGCAGGCTCATATGTCTATAACTCATCAAAGGGCAAGAAGGAACGTATCGGTCGTATCCTTCAGATGCACGCCAACAAGCGTGAGGAGATCGAGAAGGTCTACTCCGGCGACATCGCCGCTGCAGTTGGTCTCAAGGAGACCACCACAGGCGACACGCTCTGCGACGAGAAGCATGAGATCATCCTGGAATCCATGGAATTCCCCGAGCCGGTAATCGAGATAGCCATCGAGCCCAAGACCAAAGCCGGTCAGGAAAAGATGGGTATCGCGCTGGCTAAGCTGGCTGAAGAGGACCCCACATTCAAGACCTACACCAACCCCGAGACAGGTCAGACGATCATCGCAGGTATGGGAGAACTCCACCTGGAGATCATCGTCGACAGACTTCTCCGTGAGTTCAAGGTAGAGGCCAACGTGGGCAAGCCCCAGGTATCCTACAAGGAGACCATCACCAGAGAGGTGGAAGTCGACAACAAATACGTCAAGCAGACAGGCGGACACGGTCAGTACGGCCACGTCAAGATCAGACTGTATCCCAGAGAGCCGGGTTCCGGATTCGAGTTCAAAAACTCCATCGTCGGCGGTGTCATTCCCAAGGAATACATCCCGAAGATCGAGGAAGGAATCGTGGAAGCCATGGGCAACGGTCCCATCGCCGGATATCAGGTGGTGGACTGCGGCGTAGAACTGATCGACGGATCATATCACGAGGTCGACTCCTCAGATATGGCCTTCAAGATCGCAGCTTCAATGGCATTCAGAGAAGCATCCAAAAAGGCAAGTCCGGTCCTTCTGGAACCCATCTTCAAGGTAGAAGTGACGGTACCGGAAGATTACATGGGCGACGTTATCGGCGATATTTCCCAGAGAAGAGGAAGGATCGAAGGTACGGATATGCTGAACGGCGCAGCCATAGTCAGAGGATATGTACCTCTGTCCGAAATGTTCGGTTACGCTACAGACCTCAGGTCCAAAACACAGGGCAGAGGCGTGTACGTAATGCAGATGGATCATTTCGACAGGCTGCCTGAGAACTTAATTGAAAAGATCAACAAGTAATCAAACAAGGAGACACTAAAAATGGCAAAGCAGAAGTTTGAGAGAACTAAACCGCATATCAACATCGGAACCATCGGTCACGTTGACCATGGTAAGACCACACTTACAGCCGCTATCACAAAGACTCTTCACGAGAGATACGGTCTCGGCGAGTTCGTAGCATTCGACGCTATCGACAAGGCACCTGAAGAGAGAGAAAGAGGAATCACCATCTCCACAGCACACGTTGAGTATGAGACACCGAACAGACACTATGCTCACGTTGACTGCCCGGGCCACGCTGACTATGTAAAGAACATGATCACAGGAGCAGCTCAGATGGACGGAGCCATCCTGGTAGTAGCAGCAACAGACGGACCGATGCCCCAGACAAGAGAGCACATCCTTCTGTCCAGACAGGTAGGAGTACCCTACATCATCGTATTCCTTAACAAGTGCGACATGGTAGACGACGAAGAACTTCTTGACCTGGTAGAGATGGAAGTCAGAGAGCTTCTTGACCAGTATGAATTCCCCGGCGACGACACACCGATCATCAGAGGATCCGCACTTAAGGCCCTTGAGGACTCCACAGGGGAGTGGGGAGACAGGATCATCGAGCTCATGGAAGCAGTAGATGCATACATTCCCGAACCGCAGAGAGCCAACGACAAGCCTTTCCTTATGCCCATCGAGGACATCTTCTCCATCACAGGAAGAGGAACAGTAGCAACAGGAAGAGTTGAGAGAGGAACCCTTAAGGTCGGCGACGAAGTAGAGATCATCGGACTGACAGAAGAGAGACGTAAGGTCGTAGTAACAGGCGTAGAGATGTTCAGAAAGCTCCTTGACGAAGCAGAGACAGGAGACAACATCGGCGCACTGCTTAGAGGCGTACAGAGAACAGACATCGAAAGAGGACAGGTACTCTGCAAGCCCGGCACGATCCACCCGCACACACACTTCAAGGGACAGGTATACGTCCTTAAGAAGGAAGAGGGCGGAAGACACACACCGTTCTTCAACGGCTACAGACCGCAGTTCTACTTCAGAACAACAGACGTAACCGGAGATCTTCAGCTTCCCGCAGGCACAGAGATGTGCATGCCCGGAGACAACGTAGTAATGGAAGTATCCCTGATCACACCGATCGCTATCGAAGAAGGACTTAGATTCGCTATTCGTGAAGGCGGAAGAACAGTAGGATCCGGCGTTGTTACCGAGATCATCGAGTAATTAATAGCTTACAGAAAAGAGCAGCCGACGGCTGCTCTTTTTTCATGCCAAGAGGGGCAGCTCCCCCATATCTCACCGGAGGCCGCTCTCGCTCAGTCCTCGCGCAGCGGTTCTATGCGACCGCCTACGCTTCAGGAGCAAAACATCCGAGGTACTGCGTACCTTACAGCCACAAAAACACCGACCGTGTCGGCAAATGAATTTGCCTCCGCAGCCGGTGTTTTCATGTCTGCAATGCCTGGCGGCATTCGGATCTTTTGCTCTGCCTGGCGGTCGCTAAGTACCGGCGCTGCGGAAACCTCCGGTGAGACAGGGGGAACTGCCTTATTTGGTGTTTGTATTAACACCGCGCTGGTGATATAATAAATTGTCTAATTGTGCGCATTTGGTACTTTTGGAAAGGATACAAAAGGGAAAATGGATTTTAAGTATTTCTGGTACTATACCGAAAAGGTGGAGGAGGAGCGCCTGAACATAGGCTTCGACCTCTACTCCAGGGGACACCTTATATGGCTCCTGTGCCTGGCAGTGGCAGCCATAATCGTCATTGCCTTCTATGTGAGAGCAGGCGAGAGGACCAGGGAGAAGACCCGCAAGACCATCGCCTGGTTCCTGTTCATCGGGGAGATAGTGAAGGACGTGATACTGGTCATAGCCGGCGCGGACCTGATCAACTATCTGCCCATACACCTGTGCGGGTTCACCATATTCTTCACGCTGGCGGACGTTTACCTCAGGAAACAGCAGATCACCCAGCAGATGATGTCATATGTGCTGGGACCGGGAGCACTCTGCGCCCTGCTGTTCTGCAGCTGGACCGCGCTGCCGGTGGCCATGAACTACATGTCCATCTTCAGCTTCGTCTTCCACTGGGCCATAGTGACCTACGTGATCATGAGACTGGCGGCAGGCGAGTACCGGCCCACATATAAGGGGATATGGATCACAGTCATAGTCCTCATAGTTCTGGCCATACCCACATACTTCGTGGATATGGCCACCGACCTGAACTATATGTTCATATACAAGGTGCAGCAGAATTCACCGCTGGTGTTCATCTGGGACATTTTCGGCACCAGATTCGGACAGGCGGGCTACCTTTTCGGATATGCGCTGCTGGCACTTACGGTGTTCCACGCACTGTATCTTTTGTACAGCGTGCTGGGCTTCACGAGAAGAAGATAAAGCATGGATAAAGTCATTACAGTAGAAGATCTGACATTTGAATATACCAGGGGCGAGAACGAAGAACCCGTGAAGGCTCTGGACGGCATAAGCTTCGAGATCGACAAGGGGTCATTCACCGCCATCATCGGCAAGAACGGCTCCGGCAAGTCCACTCTCGCAAAAAACCTGAACGGCCTCCTGATCCCCACCTCCGGCTCCGTATTCGTTGAAGGCTACGATACCAGAGATGACGAGGCAATATGGGAGATAAGGCAGAGAGCCGGAATGGTGTTCCAGAACCCGGACAACCAGCTGGTATCCTCTATCGTGGAGGACGACGTGGCCTTCGGCCCTGAGAACCTCGGGATAGAACCTGCAGAGATCAGACGCAGAGTGGACAAGGCTCTGGAGGATGTGAACATGGGCGAGTACAAGATGAAGGCTCCCCATCTTCTCTCCGGCGGTCAGAAGCAGAGGATCGCCATTGCGGGAGTGGTGGCCATGAGGCCGGAGATAATAATCTTCGACGAGCCCACCGCCATGCTGGACCCCAAGGGCCGCAAGGAGATCATGGCCATAATCAAGGAACTTCATCAGGACGGCAAGACCGTGATCCTGATCACCCACTTCATGGAGGAGACCATAGATGCGGACAGGGTGATCATCCTGAACGAAGGCAAGATCCTTCTGGACGGAGCTCCGGAGGAGGTCTTCAAGAGAGCAGACGAGATCAGGGCGGTGAACCTGGAAGTTCCCATGATGACCGACCTGGCTGACAGACTGATAAAAGAGGGCATCGACGTGCCCAGAGGAATCATCAGAGAAGAGGATATGGTGGAGGCTATATGCCGATTAAAGTCACAAAACTGACACATGTATACGATGAAGGGATGCCCACGGAGCAGGTGGCTCTGGAGGACGTGAGCTTTCAGGTGGAGGACGGCGAGATCCTGGGGATCATCGGTCACACCGGCTCCGGCAAGTCCACCCTGCTGCAGCACCTTGACGGACTGCTGAAGCCCAACTCCGGATCCATCATCATCGGGGACACGGACATCACGAAGCCCGGAGTATCCCTGGTGGAGATAAGGAAGAGGGTCGGCCTTGTTTTCCAGTATCCCGAATACCAGCTGTTTGAGGAGACGGTGGAGAAGGACGTAGCCTACGGTCCGGGAAACCTGGGACTGAGCCAGGAGGAGATAGACGAGCGTGTCCGGGAGGCCATCGCCCTGGTGGGACTGGACTTCGAGAAGATAAAAGACCGTTCCCCCTTTGAACTTTCAGGCGGGCAGAAGAGAGCCGTGGCCATAGCAGGCGTCATCGCCATGAGGCCGCAGGTCCTCATACTGGACGAGCCCACCGCGGGACTGGACCCCAGGACCCATGAGGACATCCTCAACATGATAAGGACCATCCACGACCGCACCGGGAACATGATCATACTGGTGTCCCACAACATGGGAGACATCGCCTCCCTGGCCGACAAGGTCCTGGTAATGGACAGCGGCAGAGCCATCGCCTGCGGCACGCCCCTTGAGATCTTCTCGGCGGCGGATAAGCTGAGAGAGGTGGGACTGGACCTTCCTCCGGTCACCGAGTTCTGTCAGAAACTGGGCATTCCCGGGACGGTCCTCACCACAGACGAAGCGGTGCAAAAAATCAAAGAATTCATCGGTGCCTGATGTGACGGCGCCTTAAGGCAGATACAGCAAATGATAAGAGACATTACCCTGGGCCAGTACTATCCGGCGGAAAGCCCCATACACAGACTGGACCCGAGAGTCAAAATAACAGCCACCCTGCTGTTCATAATCGAGCTTTTCATCGTGGACAACTTCCCGGGATTCGCCATATGCGCGGCGGTGCTGGGAGCGGTGATCCTGGTGTCCAGAGTCCCTCTGAAGTTCATCATGAGGGGCATGAAGCCCATACTTTTTATCCTGTTTTTCACATTCGCCCTGAACATCTTCATGGTGAAGGGTGAGGTGATCTGGGAACTGGGTTTTTTGCACATCACCAAAGAGGGCATAAGGATCGCGGTGTTCATGGCGGTGAGACTGGTGCTCCTGATCATGGGATCATCCATGCTGACCCTGGCGACCAAGCCGCTGAATCTCACGGACGGCATGGAGAGGATGCTTTCGCCCTTCGCGAAGCTGGGCTTCCCGGCTCACGAGATCGCAATGATGATGACCATAGCGCTCCGCTTCATCCCCACGCTTCTGGAGGAGACGGACAAGATCATGAAGGCCCAGCAGGCCAGAGGAGCTGACTTCGAGAGCGGCAACATCATAAGGCGCGCCAAGGCCCTGATACCGGTGCTGGTCCCGCTGTTCGTCAGCGCCTTCAGGATCGCCCAGGATCTGGCCATGGCCATGGAGGCCAGGTGCTACAGGGGAGGCTCAGGCAGGACCAGGCTCCACGAGATGAAACTTAAGACAAGGGATATCGTCGCCTTCATACTGGAAGCGGCGTTCCTGGTACTGATAATACTTGAAGCCCGGTATTTCTAGGGTTCAAAAGGACAGGCTGTAAATTGCGTCAGAGAAACATAAAGGATCTGGACAACAGAATAGAGCAGAATTCCACCTATCTGGTGAGGGAACCGAGAGCGATGAAGGGCAGGTGGCATGAGGTCTTCGGAAACGACAGACCCATCTATCTGGAGATCGGCTCCGGCAAGGGCAGGTACATCATGACCCGGGCAGAGGCCGATCCTGAAGGAAACTTCATAGCCTGCGAGGGCCGGGAGGCCGTGGGTCTCAGGATACTGGAAAAGACCGAGGAGGCCAAGCTCCCCAACGTCAGGGCGGTGCTGTGCTACATGGACGACTGCCGGGAGTTTTTCGAGGCGGGCGAGCTGGACGGGATATAC
>JAEEGI010007835.1_pt1 | contig 23797 bp, 8 predicted proteins | sample 8958751 | NCBI WGS metagenome assembly JAEEGI01 (sample SAMN16246545, study PRJNA631951) | gut metagenome | biome: gut microbiome; feature: rumen; material: KS-attached | host: Bos | place: Iran: Karaj | collected 2018-10 | reverse complement strand
AGAAATATTGGCGGATCTGGGCGATTTCCAGATAAGGCGGGCGGAAATCGTAACCCCACTGGGAGATGCAGTGCGCCTCGTCCACCGCAATCATCCGGATCGGCATACGGGCGAAGTTCTGGCGGAAGGTATTGGTCATCAGGCGTTCTGGCGACACATACAGGAAGCGACAGTCCGGGTCGAACAGGGCGGCGGAGAGGGCGTCCTCGATTTTGCTGCCGTTCATTCCCGAATAGATGGCCACCGCTTTGATGCCCCGTTCCTGCAGATGCGCCACTTGGTCCTTCATAAGGGCAATCAACGGGGATACAACAAGGCAGAGGCCGCCCAAGGCGATGGCCGGCACCTGGAAACAGACGGACTTGCCGCCGCCGGTGGGCAGCAGCGCCAGCGTGTCGCGCCCCTCAAGCACCGAGAGGACAATATCCTCCTGCATGGGACGGAACCTGTCGTACCCCCAGTACGTTTTCAATATCTGATGAATCCGCTGTGAAGTGTCGTTGTTCATATCACGGCGGCAAAGATAGTGAAAAAGGAAACTGGATTCAAAAGAAAGGGTGCCAAGACAAAAGACACGAAACATCTTCATAGAATATTATCACTCAATATTTTATATAAGAACAGCACAACATCAGTCTCACAAAAATCGTTAAAAAGGAAATTATTTATGGAAAATATTGTATATTTGCCGCCTTAAAATTTGAAGCAATGGGCAAGAAGAATTTTTTTTTCCACCTTATAGTTATCTTTTTATGTATTGTCTGTTTGTGCGCTCTTTCCTCTTGCGGAAGTTCGCGCAATAACACCAAATCCAATGTGTCCTATTCCAAGAAACGGACGCGCCACCAGCCCAACTGGAACCACACCACATCGCAGACTACCACGTACTACATCAAGAAGCATAACACCCATAAAAGCCACAACCGCTAACCGATCTTGTTTTATTTATCACCTATGAACAACCGCTATACTATTCATATAGTACTATTTGTATTGTTTTCTGTCATCCTGATTCCACGGCTGTCGGCCCAGGATGACCACCTCCAGTTCAATGTCGTCAACGACACGGCCCGCATGGAGAATGCCGTTCCCGAAGACTCCTTGGGGAACCTTCTCGGCATCGACGAGGATTCCGATCTTTTCGACAACGTGGACCATGGTGACGGGATGCTGTTCACCTATTTCAACTGGATGCCGGGCTACAACCTGTACCAGAATTTCGACATCATCCGCATCCACTACAAGCATGTGGGTTCCGCCCCCCGCGACACGATAGACCTGCGGGGCTACCACCATCCCGCCAACTACCGGATCACCTCCAACTACGGTTGGCGGCACAAGCGCATGCACCGCGGCGTGGACTTGGGCTATCCCACTGGCACGCCCGTGGCCGCCGCCTGGGACGGCATGGTGCGCATCTCGAAAGGCAGCAACACCGGCGGCTACGGCAACCTCATCGTCATCCGCCACGACAACGGCTTAGAAACCTACTATGCCCACCTGTCACGCAGGCTCGTCAATCCGGGCCAGATTGTCAAGGCGGGCGACATCATCGGCCTCGGCGGCAACACCGGCCGCTCCTATGGCTCGCACCTCCACTTCGAAATCCGCTACCTTGGCAACGACTTCAATCCCAACCGGCTGGTGGACTTTGACAACTTCAAGCTGAGATTCGACACCCTATACGTGTCCGGGTACAGTGTTTCCACCCCGAATCCGCCTACCGAGGAGCAGAAGGCCGCCGCACAGCAGAAAGCCCAGACCAGCGCACAGTATTACAAGGTCCGCAAGGGTGACAACTTAGGCAGAATCGCCCAGAAATACCATACTTCTGTCTCCAAGATCAAAAAACTGAACCACCTGAGGAGCGATTTCATCCGCGAGGGACAGCGCCTGCGCGTCCGATAACCCGCTGCCATGAATCCGCACAGTCTTTTCAAGCCTGCCATCTTTCTGGCTTTCACATGCTTTGCATGCCTCCTTCGGGCGCAAAACATCACCGAGGATTACAGTTTCTTCCGCAACCAGGACATCCCCGTGTCCCGTTCGGGCCATACGCTGGAACTGCCATGGACCGGCGGCATCAATGGCGTGCGTTTCTCCGAAATAGACCTCGACTTGGACGGGGTGAACGACTTGTTCGCCTTTGAGAAACACGGCAACCGCATTCTCCCCTTCCTGCGCCGCAACAACCATTACATGTATGCCCCCGAATACATCTCCCGTTTCCCCGACCTACACGACTGGGTCATCCTCAAGGACTATGACGGTGACGGCCAAGCCGACATCTTCACCTACGGACTGGCCGGCATCCGCGTGTTCCGGAACACCTCCGACACCGCCCTGTCCTTCCATCCCGTAACCGAACAGCTAACTGCTTTTTACTATAACGGATATGTGAACATCTACGCCTCGCCGGACGACTATCTCGTAATCGATGACATTGATGGTGATGGACATATAGACATCCTGAATTTCTGGGTTTTAGGCAAATATGTGCATCAGTTGCGCAATTACAGTAACAATTCCGAAGTGTTTGACTTCCATCTGGAATCCGAATGTTGGGGGCATTTCGAAGAGGCTGCCGACAACAACGCCATCACTCTGAACTCCGACTGCGGCAGCAAGGGCGACGACGGGCACACGCGCCACACCGGTTCTTCCATGCTTCTGCACGATTTCGACCACAACGGACTTCCAGACATCCTCATCGGGGATGTGGACTATCCGAATCTGATTCTGCTGTACAACCACGGCACCATGCAAGATGCGCGCATGACCGAGCAAGACACCGCATATCCTTCGGGCAATCCTGTACACCTATACTCCATGCCGGCACCTTCGCTCATCCATCTGCCGGACCAGGATCACCCCACCCTACTGGTTTCGCCCTCCGACCCTTCGCTAATCAAATCACGGGACCTCAACAGCGTATGGCGATACGACTACGACACTTTACTGCAACAATATCTGCTAACCAACACGGCTTTTCTGCAAGAAGAGATGCTTGACGCGGGCAGCGGATGTCATCCTGTGCTGTACGACTGGAACGGAGACGGTCTGCAAGACCTGTTCCTCGCCAACTACGGAAGTTACGACAGTTCGCATCTGGTCAATGGATTTCTGACCTCTTTTTTCTCCTCCTCCATACAATATTATCGAAATGCCGGCACCGCCCAGCAACCGGCGTTCCAATTGCAGGACTCGGACTTTGGGAAATTGAAAAAACTGAATTTAAAGGCTCTTCACCCGACCTTCGGCGACTTTGACGGAGACGGGCAAACGGACATGCTTTGCGGGCAGGAGGAGGGAACGCTGCTGCTGGTCCCGCACCATCGACTGGTCACCGGAGATGGCAATATTATCCAGAACTATCACAATATAGATGCAGGTAAATTCAGCACTCCCACCTTCTTCGACCTGGACCGTGACGGACGCAACGATTTGATTATCGGCAACCAGCGCGGGATTCTAAGTTATTATCGGAACATCGGCACCATCGCAACGCCCGTTTTCGAGCGGATAACCGACACGTTGGGCGGCGTGGACGTGCGCAATGCCGAGCAATCATACCACGGATACAGCGTGCCATGCCTTTATCGCGATTCACTGAATGGGACCACACTGTTCTGCGGCAGCGAACAGGGGCTCGTCTTCTATTACAAAGGCCTCGACGGACATCTTTCCGACGCTTTTTCTGTCCAAGGCACCCTTTGGGAAAGCGAAAATGCTGACTGCCAATATTGTGCGTCACATCTTCGGGAGGGACGGCGCGTGGTAGCTGCCATCGCCCGGGTGGATGACGATGAGCATCCTGACATCATCGTTGGCAACTATGCCGGCGGAGCCGCCTACTTCCAAGGGCGCACACCCGTGATGCACCACGCAAGCGTACCGTCGGAGCACGCACCTGCCTTCCGTGTCTATCCCAACCCTACCGGGAACCTGCTGCACATACGCAGCGAACAGACTCCCGTTGAAAGCGTCCTCGTTTACGATTTACTCGGCAAACTGCTTCTCCAAAATCATGATAGCCCACTTCGACTGGAATCATTGCCAAACGGCATCTACATATTGGAAATCAATCATTCGACAAAAATAAAAGTGGTAAAAACTGGAAAATAACAAGAATCCTGAATCATTATTATATTTATACAACAATGTTAATATTTCATCACGACCAACCCATAGAGATTCACTCCAAGGAAGATTTCGAAAAGTTCGCCTGCGATTTCCATATCATCCACGCCGCCGGTGGCATCGTGCGCAATGAGGCGAACGAGATCCTGATGATTTTCCGCCTTGGGAAGTGGGATTTACCAAAAGGAAAAGTGGAAGAGGGCGAGCAATGGGCAGAGGCCGCCCTGCGGGAAGTGCAGGAGGAGACCGGATTACACGCTATCACCCTCGGAGAACCGCTACCCAGCACTTTCCACACATACGAACTGCGCGGCGAATCCATTCTGAAAGAGACACACTGGTTCGCCATGCAGGCCCCCAAGCAGTCGCTCATCCCGCAGGCCGAGGAAGACATCAGCCAAGCCGTATGGGTGCCCATTAACGAGGTGGACACCAAGATGGAGTTATCCTATCCGTCGCTGAAAGCCTTGTGGAAAGAAGCGCGGGAAACAGTCTGACATCAAAAAAGCGACACATAGAATCCACAACTTTGTAATTGTACATTGTTAATTGTCGCGGAGCGGGCGAGATAGCCCTTCACATCCTTTCAGTCTTCAGGTGAAACCACTTTATTGATTTGTTCCTCACTTAATCCAGTTGCCTTAATCACATCAGCAAGGGGTACGCCCAGTTCCAAAAAGTTCTTAGCGGTTTGCAGAAGGGCATCTTCTCTGCCTTCTTCTCTGCCTTCCTCTCTACCCTTTTCCATACCCTCTTCTATTCCTTCCTTTCTTCCTTTCTCCATACCTTTCTCAAAACCATCCTCAAAACCCTCCGCCTTCGCCAGCCGGCGGTTGTATGCCATGGCCTCCTTCACGTCCTCGTACTCCAATATGCTTTTCTCGTACTCCTGTTTTTCCATATCTGTCAGTTTTGTCAGTTTGCATTCCTCATACAACTCGTGGAAGACCGCATTCTCCGCCGGTATGTCATTCTCCCCCATCTGCCACATGTTCTTGATCGCGTAGCACCACTTCTCCCGGTCGTCTGCCAACTTCACGAACCGTTTTCGCGCGGCAAATTTACTCAAATCTATCAACAAAAACGACATCTTCTCCGAAAAAGATTCTTCTTGTACTGCTCGGTGCCGAAGATGCGCTTGAAGCCGAAGTCCGTCAGCAGGTTGATGTTCTGGGGTTCTATATTCCTATTCATGACTTTTAGAGTTTATTGTTACCCCGCAAAGATACAACACCCCGAAGGCGAAATCAAGACCTTTATAAAATTATTTTATTGAAAATCAACATAATAACAATCTACATATTTGTAGAAGAAAAGTGCAGATAACCCTCAAAAAGATGCAAAAGTGCAAAAAACGGAAAAATCGGCATTCCCGCCAAGGCATGGGAAGGCAGACGAAAATTTCGGAGTTTTTCGAGGATTCTGACGCAAACATGGAAAAAGGAACATGGTAGTTACGTTCTACGGACGGAGATTCCGCCGCCTCCTGCCGTCGCCGGCGGAATGGTGCGTAACGCAGCCGACAAAACAGGAAGATGGGCGGCGGAGTACGAACAATGTCAATTAATGCATCTGCCCCGCCGCCCATCTTCCCCATCTTCCCTGAAAGGGCCGCACCATTCCGGTGGTTTTTGCAAGCAAAAACCACCGGAATCTCCAACACAACCAACATACCATAAACAAAGGGCGCAGCCCCCACGTCCACGCCCCTTCACTGATCACTATTCTCTGACTACTCATCACTGCTCAGTAGTCGCGAAGACAACGGACGGAAAGGAGAAAACAATAGAATTCCCTGTTCGTCAGATTTTTTCCTCATAAAAAACAAAACCCCAGGGTTTGATTGCTCAGGGACCCCAGGGGATAACGCCGCAAAAATACACTTTTTTCCAACATACAAAAATATTTTTAAAATTATTTTTGAAAAAAAACTATTTTTGCATCCCAAATCTGAAGACTATGAAATACGAAGAATATGAACACGCTTTCTCTGCGGCTCGATTGAACAAATATTTGCATGCTTGCGATGACAACAAGGATAAAGCGCTCCAATTGTACAGGTTGAATATCAAACTTTGTCAAAAATTATACGGAGTGTTGAACGTTTTTGAAATTGTACTACGGAATGCGATTAACGAACATTACAAGTGTATTTTTTCTGACCCGGATTGGATCAGGACTCAATTGTTGGAAGGAGGAATGTTAAGTTTAGCACCTAAAAAAGCAGAAGTAACCTCTATCATTCGGAATTTGGCTGATTCGGGAAAATACACTTCAGACAGGGTTGTTTCTTCCTTGTCATTCGGTTTTTGGCCACACCTTTTCACAAAGCATCCTTTTTCCAAAGGTGGCAAAAGCATTTTAAGAATTTTCCCAAATAAATCCAAACCACTGGGGCAAAGAGCAGTTTTCAACGAACTGATGAGAATAAAGGAATTCAGGAACAGGATTGCACATCATGAACCGATTTGTTTTGACCAGAGAGGTCATGTTGACACGACCTTTGCTCGCACGCACTACATGCTGATTTTGCGTTATTTGTTCTTTCTCGGATATAAAGAAGAACAAATTTTATATGGATTAGACGTGCAACCAACCAGCATTTTCAATAAGATTGATGAAATTGCTTGATCGTTTGTTTACGAATCGTCACATCAGACTTTGTACATAACATTCAGAATTATCAACAAACCACACAACAAAGGGCGCAGCCCAACCCACGCCCCTTATTCTAATTCCACATTGGATTAATCGCGGAGACAGCGGACGGAATGAGCGCGATCTTTATTACCTCCATTATTAGCTGCCGATTCATTTCCAACAGTAGCTCTGTTATAAGACAAGTCACGGCTATACGCACCATTTCCATACTGATGACAAGAAGTCCAAAACCATGCAGCTTTTCCCAAATCATAGAATATATTGTGAAAATAACCAGCTGGTGACGCATTGAAACCAATACCATTGTTTCTGTAACTTTCGTAACCAGGTGAAGACAGTGTGGTTGATTGTTCCCAATTATCCTTCGTTGCCAACCCCTTGGCAGGGTATGATACCAACTGGCTTGAGCTTAAAAGTTGAGCCCACTCTTCGTCATGTGGCACGTGCCAACCATCTGGACAGACACCTTGACATTTTTCATGAGTATGGTAACCGTCGTTACCACCATTTCTTACTGCCGCACGCCAAGTATATAAAAGGCCATATTTCGACTTGTTTTCGGAGTTATCGTTTGGATAAAAACATCCAGCTCCTATCCCAATGGTTTCACCATCAGCATAGTGCTCAGTGCGCAAGTTCTCCGCCATCCAACACTGGTTGCCTATTTTCAACGTGGGATAAACGTTGCCGTCAACATCCCTCACCGTTGCGGCTCCGGCGCAGGGAAGGGCACTTTGGGAAGAGGTATTATCTACCACCACCTCAACCTGCTCGCTCGCCTCGCATCCGTTATCATCTTTCACATGAACTGTATAGGTGCCTGGTGACAGCGAAGTGAAGACGTTGTTTTGGGAATAGCTGCTTGAGTGGTTCTCCAAATAATACAAATAAGGGGCTTTGCCATTTTGGCCCTCAGCCTCAATCCTTCCACTGGTTGTTGTTGTTTTAAGCCAAAGGCCTATACAAGCAAGACTAGCGACACCTCCTTGAGAAAAGTCACCCTCTACATTATATGACTTAGTGGCGACACAACCATTATTGTCCGTCACCTTAAACTCATGGGAACCGACAGCCGGCATATCATAATACTTAATAATGTCACCTCCCAAACTCGTACTACCCCCACTACTAACCTGAATAACGTTCCCATCCATTGTATAAGTGATTGGGGCTGTGCCGTTTTGAACCTTGAGTTCCAACTTGTTATTGTTCGATGCAGGATTAACAAGCAGCTGAAGGGTAGAACAATTGTTTGTTTGGGATTGGGTTCCAGGTTCGTAGGCGGTAAACGTTATCGGCGACTCCTTTATGGTATTGGCATGCCCCTGGTCGTCAAAAACATAGGCAGTCAATGTATGGGCTTGTCCGTTGAACGGGCCGGGTGTCCATATTATCCGGGCAATACCTTCCGGATCGGTTGTTACCATATTATCATTATCACTAACAAAACCGCCGTCTGCCGGCAAGAAATAGACCGGAACATTCTCAACGGGTTTGCCATAATTATCTATCACCCTCACGCTGATTTGCGACAAAGAGGATCCACTTGCACTAATAGTCTGATAGTTGCCCTCGTTGAGTTCAACTTTATACGGATAGATACGCCCACCTGAATTGATTGTCCAATCTTTTGAGCAAGTCGGCAACTGATTGATAGTTTCCGCACTTTTAACACTTAAATTCACACTCATATCTGATGTCTCCATTCCTTTCCAACCCTGAAAGTTGCCTTGCTGATTTTCAACACAGTATATCTTATCCTTTAGAACCACCGTACTACTAGTAAGATGCTCGCTGCTAAAAAACATCACATCATGCTTGGCTTTTAACGACAACTCCAGATCAATTGACTCTTCATTCATAAGAAGACTACTTGTGAAACTTTCACCCGTAAAATAACGCTTTGAAGGCAGAGGATCCTCTATATAACTACGGGTATTCTCATCAAAACGAATAGCGTAGGTGAATGTAGTCGCGGCCTTAAATCTGTGTGTCTTTGAAGTTCTAATATTTAACGACCCTTTCACATTAAAGTCAAGCTGAATATTCAGGGTACAATGAATTGGGATTCCTTCGACAACTTGATCACACTCCACCACCAGATAACCTAATCTTATGCCAGCATAGGGTATCGAGCCATTGGCCGAAGGCGTTATTTCACATTTTCCCTCCCATTCGCATATTGCATTGTAGAAACCTAATTTAAGGTAGCGATATTCATTCCAGGCCAACCCATTGCAATACTCCAATTGGGGAAAATACAACTTTAAAACCGTTTCTCCAAAACGGATACCTGCGATATCATTGAGAGTAAGCAAGGACGGATTTTTGTATTCCCAGTGATCTCTATCCACTATGGTTATAGGTGCATTACTTCCTGTTCCTCTTTGCGTACCTCCTCGAGGCGTAAGATTAACTCTGCTGCCGTCTTCTCTTACAAATTCCATACCCATCACATACATTTTGCCGTTCATTTCCGGATGCTCACGCAGTTCCTTGCGGGTGGGGATATGGTCGAGGAACTCGATATTCTGCACCGACGACGTGTTCTGCATCGGTGCGTTTCGCGGGGTGTTCTGCGCCGGTGTGTTCTCTACCGCATTTTCCACAATGCTACCACCCCCATTATCTCCACTTGAGATTCCTCCGAAATTAATCACACCACTTTCCATAATATCGTACAAGGTGGCCTGCGTGGTGTACATGGCATAGGTGGAATCGTTGGCCATCGACCAGGAATCCACCTTGCGCAGGAATCCGCCATTGACCAAACTGACCAAAATGGTGGAGTCGCCAATCACGATGTTCGAATCACTGAAGGAAATCACATAGTAGCCATGCGCCAGCTGTGCCGAGTCGCTGAAAATAATGTCCGTGGTATCCACAACCACCACTTTGCTGCTCACCTTAGGCCGCACATAACGTACATTGATATCGTCGGAACTGGTGCCGCAACTGTTGGTCAAAGTCCAGCGCAGGCGGTAGAGCGAATCCGTGCCGTAGAACTTGGAGGCTGCCTCCGTCGGGGTCTTGAGGAGACCGTTTGCGCCTTGCAGGATCTGCCAGCTGCCAGTTGCATTCTCTTCCATATTGGCCTGCAGATGCAATGTGTCGCCAATATTAGCCGTACGCGAAATGCCTGCATTGGCCGTCGGGGTCTTTTGCAGCAGCTTCACCTCCGAATGTTCCGGCGGACAGTTGGCATACGATACCTCCGCCCGCACAAACTGCGTCTGTTCGGGCTTATAGACCAACTGCTCGTCGAAGGCATTGGGAATGTCGAACCAGGAAATGGTGTCTAACGAATATTGCCACTGGATGCTGCCGTACTGGTAGTTGCCCAAGCTCAACTCCACGCTATCGGTGCCCGCACAAATCAGGTAATTCGGACCCAATGTCGGCTGGGCGACTGCATTCGTGTCGGTGGAAGAGCACGGGTTGGGCATCATCAGACTGTCCGTTGGGATATCCGTGGTGGTAAACGTCATCTCTGCGCCGTAGCTGGTGCCAACGCTGTTGGTGGCGTATGCCCGCACATAGTAGGTGGTATGATGGGCCAGATTGGATACATGAGAGGTGAACGCACTCACACCCAGGTCGTTCTCCGTATGCGCATCCGCAATAGTCGGGAAATGATGCGTACTCCAGCACACGCCGCAGGCGGTAAGCTGCACACTACCGTCACTGGTTACCACACCGCCACACAAGACGGAAGACTGTGTCACCTCCGAGGGGACCGTCGTGGTCACCGTGGGCGGCAGATTCATCGTGACATAGTCCGGAAGGCTCGCCCATCTGGGGACGCCGTTCTCCATGGTGAGTACCTGTCCCGAGGTGCCCGCAGGCATCATAATCCATGTGTTGGTACCGGCATCCCAATACATAATGTCACCAGTCTGCGAACCCGCAAGACCCGCCGGAATGGAATCCTTGGTGATGTAGCCCGCATCGTTTTGCAACTGGCTCACATTGGTGGGTACCGCCGCCTGCGTGATGTAGCCTGCATCGTTTGTGAAAGCGCTCACGTTAGTGGGCACCTGCGGAATCTGCGGGCGGTTGGTTAAATCATTGTAATTGCCGGTTGTGGCCACCGGGGCCAGATTAGGTTTGCCCGTCAAATCATTGTATTCTCCACTTGTCGCCACGGGGGCCAAGTTCGGCTTGCCTGTTATGTCGTTATACGAGCCAGTAGTGGCTACAGGAGCGAGGTTTGGTTTGTTAGTGAGGCTATTATAATCCCCATCAAAGCCGGCGGGCAATTTCACAAAGCTGCCGCCCGTCAGGTAGATGGTGTCGTTGCTGATGCTCAAGATCTGCGATTCGGTGAAGGAGGTAAGGTACCCGGCGTCGTTGGTAAAGGCACTCACATTCGTGGGAATATTGGCGGCTTGCTGCACATTAGCCACCGTCACATAACCCGCATCATTGGTAAAGGCACTCACATTCGTAGGGATGGAATCCTTAGTGATATAACCTGCGTCATTCGTAAAGGCACTAACATTGGTAGGCACCTGCGGAATCTGCGGGCGGTTGGTCAAATCGTTGTAATCGCCGCTGAATCCGTTGCCCGCCTCTTTCGCGTACAGCGCGTAGGGCACGCTCATCAGCTGCTGCACACTCTCAATCGAGTAATTGATGCCGCCCGTGGGGTCAATCTCCGATTTCAGGAAATAGGGGCCATTGGCCCAGTCGATGTTAGCGAAAACGCCCGTCGTGGGCGCGCCGCCGCCAATCTCCACCGTCATCAAACCGTTGTCATTGGTCGTTGCCGTGTGATTCTCCACATACACAGGTGCACCCTGCGTGGAACCCTGCAAGATGGATAATCGCACACTCACGTTCTGATTAGCCACAAGGGAGTTCCCGCTGTTGCGTACCACCGCCTGGTAGGTCATCTTCTCCGGTGCCTGCGCCATCGCAGCGCATACACCCATCATCACAAAGGAGAGCAAAAGGAATAATCTTTTCATATCTATTTTTATTAGTACATAATTAGCATAAAACATCCAGCCGTTTTCTTTGAAACAGCCCAACCATCCTCTCACACAAAACCACACTCCCCTACTTCACCGTAACCCGAACCGGATCGGAGATTTGGGAACGCTTGCCCTTACCCAAGAACATCTGAATAGTGTAATCCACCTTCTGTCCCGACTTTATATTGCAGTCCAAGAATTTGGTCTCGCCACGGTGGAAACTGCCGCACGCGTACGCAGGCCCATCATCCACCGACTTATAGACCACCCCGTAATAGTCGCTTTTGGAATCATACTCATACGAGAACTCCAAATCGGTACAGGTTTTATTCTTGTTGAGGGAGGCCTTCAGTGTGAGCGGGATGTTGATAACGGAAGCGCCTCGGAAGCGTACGGTGGTCTGGCCTGTCTTGCCCGAAGAAAGACGACTGTTGTCGAATACTTCTATACAATAATTGTAATTAGTGGCAGAAGGAGCGGGATAGTCGGTGAGCTGGATGAGGCTGCCCGGTATCAGCTCGTCGGGAGTGATAATGCGGATGGTTTTCCACTGCTTCTCGTTTTCCTTCTTACGATAGACCACATACGCCACCACATCGTTGGAAGTGCTCTGCAACCAAGTAAAAGTCACCGACTCGTCGGTCTGGCTATAATCCTTGAGCAAGGCCAAGCCCGGTGGAACGATGTCGGGCACAGGAATGGCCAACGTGTCAGACGGTTTGGAGAAGTTGTGGCTATTGTCTTCGGCCACCACATAATAAAAGATGTATTTGGTAAGCGTATTGAGAGACAAGGTGTCCCAGAAATGGGCCTCACTGTTACGGCGGCCCGTCTTCTGTATAAAATCGTGGTCGGGCTGGTTGGCGAAATAGACACGGTAGCCCAGAATATCCTTTTCTGTATTCTCGTCCCACTGCAGATAGACCACGCCGGCAGTATCCACCACGCCAGCCAAACCTTTGGGAGCGGAAGGTGGCACATCATCCTCTATGTTGTTGATCTGCGACAAGGAATAGGAAACGTTGCCGCTGTTGTCGGTGGCGAATATACGATAGTAGCCACGTCCACGGTCATGACCATTCTTGTCGGTCCATGTGCGGGTTTTGGGCGGCAAAATATCGGTAATCTTATTCCACGGGCCCGAAGGGTCGTCGGAGAAGGTCACCACAAAGCCCTTGAGATCGTCATCCTGCTTGTCCACTGTCCATTCCAATTTGCAGATATTATTGTCTTCAGGGATAATGAACTGCAACACCGGCACGGTGGGCGGGATAAAGTCCGCCATCTCGAAGGGATCCGACTTGCGTTCGGGAGCATAGTCGCCAAACGCGTCAAAAGCCTTCAAACGATAGACGTATTTCTTGTTGAGTAGTAACGAATCCATATAGCCAACATTCTGCTCCAGTATTTCTCCAATCTCCTGTCCCAACACTTCGTAGGTCTCTTGGTCAGGTTCATAGCCGAAGATGGGGGCATCATTCAAGGCGGTCCAATGCTTGCCGTTGTCGTCGCTGCGTTCCAGATAGTAGCCGGAGAGCTTGTTTTTGCCCCAGTAAATGAATGCCGTGTAAGGTGAATTCTGGTAGAAACTGATGGCAGGGATCACCTCATCGTAGTCACGTTCAAAAGGCTTGCATCCCACATCCATCACCTTTTTCGGCATGGGGGCAATATCATCCGGAATGAGGCATTCGAGGATATACGTATATAATTCCCCTTTCTTCACCGTTTTGTCCACGAAGCGGAGGCCAAGGGCGTCAGCGGCATCAATATGGCCTTCTGCCGCCGTGTAGGCCATCGCCTGTCGCTGGCTCTGTTCCTGATCGCGGCGGAAGATGTAGTTTTCCATCCCTTCCGACTCCTTGGGATTGAAGAAGGACTGGCCATAGAGAGCCTGTGCCGCCACACCCACATACACGTGCGTGGTGTCGTACTTGGCCTTCATCTCATCCAACGTCAGCGGTTTGATGGGTTTTGCGTTCAGTTTTATCTCAATGGAACTGTCGGCCGGGTTGGCGGCCAGTTCCTCATCGGTTTTGATGCGATAGAGGTTCCATCCGTAGTGGTTGGCCAGCATCCACACGCCGGCATTCTGCGGGGCCCAGCGCAACACGATGCTGTCGCCGTAACTGCGTGCCACCAGCACATAGTTGTAGAGTTCCTGTGACGGGGCATCGTTTTCGTCTGGGGCGCCTTTATCCTCCTGCGCGAAAGCCGGCATTGCCAGCAGCATCATCCATCCGAAAATAATCCAAAGGAGAAAACTATTGTTCTTTTTCATTGTAACTCTTTTTTACTGTTCTTAATGGTTTTCATTCATATTCTTAATCCCCATACGTGTCATACGAGCGGAAGTTGTTCAATTTATTGTATGGTTCAGCTAAAAATTTGAAGAGCACATCGTGGATTTGAAGTGTGCCTGGGATGGTATATTCCAACTCATTCGAAGAGGTATTCAGAATCTTATTCGGATAGAAGACCTTGGTGGACTGCACGGAGCTGTTCTTCACAGCCTTCGCGATGTTCATCAGCTTCGTGGAAAAATCGGGAGCCTGTGAGGTAAGGAAATAAAGCTTAACCCGCATGGTGAACGGCTTCCGAACCGGATTATACGGGCCGTGATAGGTACCGTCAACGGGCTTGTACCAGCTGCCAAGCATCGTCGCCTGGCTTGTATAGCAATTGTGTCTCTTGCCGTCATAACTCTGATCACATATCATACTATAGTACTTCGTGTTATCCTTGTAGAAATAGAAATCCCTGTCAAAACCGTTCTTGGCCACATTGGTACTCTGGCCGTTCGAACTCCACCAATACTTGGCCCAATATCTGTCCTGCAATTGCAGATAGGAAACCGGAATATATTCTTGATCCGCATTGATAATCTTGTACGTTTGTCCATTTGAGGTCGTGTAGTTTTTGTTCGGCTCCATATCCTGTAACGCGCGCATATAATGCACCACGCGATAAATCATCGGCATGTCGAACGGGAAGTTGCTGTAGGTCATAAAGGCATTGAGCATACCCTCACTGTAATAAAGATTGAAAAGGGAACGTTTACCGCTCCATTCGCGCTTGTTCAGCGATTGGGCGTGCATCTGATTCTCATACATGAATCGTTGGAACATCTGCATGTCTTTGGCGATGGCAGGTGTGGCATAGTCGCGGACCTTCCATCCCCACCGGTACTTTCCGTCGTCGCACTTAAGCAACGGTGACATATTGGCGTTGGCCACATCGAAGTACTTCTCGTCTAACGGTTTCCTCACTTGCGAGCCATAGCCATAGCCGTGTTCGAAGTCCAAAATACACGGCATATCCACTGTGGTGGGATGGTAGTTGGCAGCCGTGCACTGGGTAAAGTCCGTGCCGCCCTTGATACGCCGGTCAATTCTGGGGAATGTAACGCTGTTATTGTGATAAAAACCGCCCTTCAAGATATTACGCAAGTCGGAGGCATGTCCGCCGGAGGCATACACGGCGTTGTCATCATACCTGAGTTTCCCGTCCTTCACCCGGCATTTGAAGGTCGTAAGCAATTCCGTCTGCTTGAAATCCCTTTCCATATTCACAAAATGCTGGAAGTATTCTTTATGCAGATTCACCAACTCGCCATAGTTGCGGTCCAGCACCAAATAGCATACGGGCGGCATCTTGCAATTGGTATTGTATAACGTCGCATCTGCCGGGTCATAGGAGAAGAAGAGGTATGCATACCAGTCAAGCACACCGGGATAATAGTCGCGGTTCTCCCCGTAGAGATACACACTTTTCGTTCCTGCCGCTGCATCCACTTTCGCCGTTCTCAACTCATCGGCCAAGTCCTTTTGGTAAATGGACCTGGCGGTTGATCCATACACCCGGGAGGTAAGTTTGTTCTCCAGCGTGGAGCCCGATGCGAACCAGGTCCACTTGTAGATTTGCTTGCCGATGCCGGCACTGATCTTGTAACCCTCTTTCAGCATGGTGCGGATATAGTTCATGGAGTCCTTGCCCACGTCCTGCTTGTTCTCGTAAATCTCATCCAGCATCTCATCCTGGATGTTGAGCTTGTTGCTGACGCCGGTGATGTTCATACCCGAACTGGCAAATGAAGCAAGCGCTGCCGCAGTATTTGCCTTCTGTTTTCCGGAGGAAGTGCTACTGACGGTGCTGGCAGCCTGCACAACACGTCCCGACAACGATGAAGAGCTGCCCGAAGAGGTTATCGTGCGCACACCCGTGGAAAGCGTCGTGACACTCGACGAGCTTAACAGCATCGCTTTCTTGCCGCCGGATGACACTGCACTTCCGCCAGATATCTTCGTTCCGCTGGAATACGCGACACCACCGCCGGAGCTTGACGATCCCAACGAACCGGCAAGACCGGAGATGGTTCCACTAACAACAAGACCGCCTGAGGATCCGCTCTTGCCGTTTTTACGGTTGTGGGCCGCCTCCGCCTCCTGATAGGTCTGGTCTGTGATACGACTGCTGTATTCATTCTGCTTGCGGGTCATCTCCGCCTGCTGCTGGGCAGCGGCCATGGCGTTATCGTAAGCGCTCTTGTCCACCAAGAGGAACTTCAGCATGTGGGCACCCTTGCCGGTTTCCTGGCTGTACTCCTTCTTGGGCAACCTCACCTGCACGTATGGCACTGTTGTATTGGGATAATATGTATATGTACATTCTGCAATCTCACCCTCCTCCAATCCGTTTTTCAACAGATAGATTTTCAGTTGCTTGCCTTCCGATTCCAGCTTCTTCTTGTCGAACAGATTGTCATATTTGGTGTACAGATAAAGGTTGCAATATGGGGTGCCATCGCTGGAATGGACATACTCCATAGTGGGGAAAAAGCTCTCCCCGTTGTATGGCCATGAGAAGACCACACCGTTGTTCAAATCATCATCCAAAGAACGTGTCTGGAAATAGAGTGTTGTATCCTTCTTGAAAGGTTTCACAATCAGCTTCTTCGAATTCTCATCATAGAAAGTGGGGTCATACCATGAACAATACGTTGTATTGTATGAGTTCGTGGGAGTTCCTGTACCAATGTAATAATACCCATCCATGTTCTGTTCATTATTCACACGGAGCAAATCCTTGCTGTTTTGCAAAGACTTGCGGTATTCGAAGCCGCGGGCCTGAAGCGTGATCTGCTGCACACTGCCCTGCTCGAAACCACCAGCCTCCGTTTCAAACAAATACACATTAGCATCGCTATTGCTCGGCGTGAAACGCAATCTGCTGCTGCCAGTGGCGTCCACGAATTTGTTCCCGGACTTGGTAGCTATCTTGCAATTTTTCTGGACGAGCACAAAGCGGAACTTGCGGGCGTTCTTGCCCTCTTCATCACACAATAGCACATCGCGTTCCCAGGGCATATTGGAGACAATGGTGCCGATCTGCAGGGGCGACTGGATGTTGTTCTTGTTCGTGGCATTCTTCTCGGTATCGTAGCCGGGAGTCACGGTCTCAAAGAGTTTAACATTGGCCAACGGATCGCCGGCGCCAGGCACGCACACGTCACCCAATGTAAAGTCGCAGGAGGTGCTGAACTTGAGCAGACCACCCAGGAGATTCACCTTGAAACGGAGCATACCATAGCAGTACGACGGGTTGGGGCCACCGCCCTGCAGGAGTGCACCCACACCAGCCTTGAAGAGCGAGAACTTGCCCTTCCAGAAGCCGAGGTTGAGTTTGAGACCCACATCACCCTGCAACGCGGCATAAATGCGTCCGAGAGCGTAGAAGTTATGCTTGCCGATCTGCGGGTGGCCGGGACATCCCACGCCGTTCACATTCAGCAATGCCACGTCAAAACCGAGATCGGTAGTCACATCAATATAGAGGAAGAAATCCAAGCTCACATCGGCATGGAAAGTTGAACCCATGCAGAAGCCGCCGCCCTTGTCAATCTTCAACCAATCATCATTTGCAATCTTACGACTATCCTTCACCTGATTGGAGTTGGCATCCAATTTCTTGTCACCACCCGACAGGCCGAAAAAGTCTTGCAATTCCTTGCTCAACGGGGGCATCTCATACGCGAAGGCGTTGCCCGTCTGCATATAGAACGTGAATTCAGCATTGGCAGAACACACCACCATATTCAATTTGGCAGAGAGCTGCACCCGTTCGTCGTACTTAGGCTTACCAATGGCGAAATACCAATCGGTGGTGCCATTCTTGTGGCCTTCGTATGATTTCTTATAATGTTTCAACTCAAAATCAATGGGTATCTGTGCCGCCACATCAAATGAGACCGCTCCTGCTGAGCCTGAAGACGAGTTGGCCGCCTGGTTACGGTCTTTCTCACCATGTGAGGTGAGACCGGACGCAGCAGCGCCATTTCCGTTCCCGTCTCCTACCAATTTCGTCAGTGTGCTGGTAACATTGCTGCTGGTAACTAATGACGTACCCGCATGGATGGCGGCGGTCATCTGGCTGCCCAAAACGGTAGAGCTCACGCCATCCAAAAGGTTTGCCAAGTCAATCTTGGCCTTCACCGCTATGGAGAGGCGGAAATAGTCGTATTTGTCGCAAGTCTCAAAGCCCATGATGGCCTTGGCTCTGAGCAACGGGCTCTTGTTGTTGGAGCCGTCGCCCGGCGTGGCATCCTCATCCATATTGGTCAGCACGTAGGCGTTCGCATCAATAAAGATGCCGGAGAAGTGCTTGTCCACGATACGCAACGACACCAGTCCATCGGCGTTCAAGGTGTTCTTCGCACCCGTGAGAATCATGCTGATACCCGCATTGGCCACCCAGCAATTGCGCTGCGGGGTGAAATCCATGCCGGATGACAACATCTTGTCCGGATCCTCGTTCTCCGCCGCCTTGGCAAGCAGGCCCTTGGCACTGAACCGGCTGTCCGTAAGACTGTATTTGGATTTCATGTTATAGGCAAAACCGCCGGAGAAACCCGTGATGCTGACCGGACCTATCGGAACGCCCGGGAACTTGCAGGCACCATCAAAGAACCACCAGGAGAACTCCCCTTTAGAGTCTTTTTCCTTTCCGAAACCGGCTCTCATCTTCAGCGTCACCTCATTCATCACCGTGATGTCAAGATTGCCTGCAAAGCCTGTAACATCCTTGCAGGTGGGGCAAGCGTATTTAAACTCAAGCTCGCCATTCATCTTGAACACTTCAAAATCAACATTTTCCAGCGAAATCTTATCCAGATGGGCCTGCACATCCTTCACTTTAAACTTGTTTTTGGTTTCCGTCACGCCCCAAAGCGAGAATCCGGTGGTGGCTCCAAGGTCAGTGCCATCGGTGGCAAACTTCATCTGTCCCACCACCTTGACACCCAATTTCAAATCGTCGCCATTGGCATCTGCTATCGGTTCAATCTTCTTTAAACTGAAAGTGAAACCACAGAAGGACACCGAACCCACATCATTGGTTTGTTGTGACTCGTCCACCTGATCCGTCGAGCCTCCGATATATTTCTGCGGCGAGGCGAACGACCAGTTGCCGATGGTGAACTCAAACCCTTTGGCAGAAGCCGTTCCCTCCTTGGGATTGGCCAGATTATAATTACGCATGCCCATGCCTTCGAACTTCACCGCCTTGAAATCGGCAGGCAACCCGATTTTACTACCCTTCACAGTAATATATCCATTCAGCGTCAAATCCACGCGTGTATTGCTCTCCTTGTAAATCTTCTTAATCCGGAAATAAGAGGATTCCTTATTGAAATTAACATCCGCCGCCCACAGGTCAAGAGCCATGGTGTCACTCTTGGCCTGCACATTGAACAGCAAGCTGTCGGCACCAATGGAGCAGTCGTATGCGAAGCCGCCCTTGAACAAAGGCACACCGAAACCGCCCTTGATGACACCCGCCTTGTATTTGTTCTTGATGATTCGAACCGTTATCGTGTCCAAGGAGAATGCCCAGCCGCCACCATCCGTGGTGTTGGCCCTGAAGATGTCGCGTGCAAAGAACTCCGCCGAGAATCCGAAATCATCGATCATCAACCCCTTGGCGCCAAAATTGATACGGGAGCCGGGATAGCTGTAATGCACTGAATCCACAACGGTATTGTTAAGACCATATTTATATACCACCATGGAATCTTTGGGCTTCTCTTCATTGGTGAAGGTGTTGCTGATCTCATCCGAGAGGAAGACCGTGAGCTCGTCCCAATAGAAGCCTTTCCACTCCTTCGTGGCTTTTGTCAGCTTTTTCTTGTCCTCCTCCTTCATTTCCTGCGGAGGCGGAGTGCCAAACAAATATTCGTATGGGAGTGACACCTCCTTGGGTGTTTCTTTCTTCGAATGGTCATAGTAGATGCCCCTGCCTGTCGGGTAGAACGTGAAGCGGTCGGCACCTGCCACGGCAAACGGGTCCATGGAGATCTTGGCCACCCAATCGCTCCAGCTCCTGAACTTGACAACCAAGTTCGCATGCACCGTCTTGCCCTTGCGCGGCGTGCCGTCCTTCTCGATGCCAAGGACGTCGTTATTGTTCATGTCAAACTCGATTTCCGCCGTGACATGGTTGAACTTGCCGGAGTCGATGGAAAGGACAGTGCCGTCCTTCGGGTCTGCAAAATTCGAGGAAGCCTTAAAGCGCATCTTGTAGCCGTCCTTGATGTCAAACTCATAACTGCGTCCCATGAAAAGATCGATGTGCTGGTCCGCCTTGCCAAGAAATCCCCGCTGGTCCATGCAGATGTTGTTGGCTAAAAACGGCACGTAGGCGTCATCATCCTGCGCGGCGAAGATAGCCCAAATGTTCATCAGAGCCGTGACGGGAGAGAAGAACATATTGTTGATGGTGAAGATGATATTCTCGGAACCGGTGATTTCCTTGTCGGTGACACTCAACGGGAATGTCATCACCTCGGTGGCAATATCCTCACCCACTATGGGACCGAGCAAACCACCATATTTCTTGGCATACTTCTCACCATAACTATTAAACTTGTCGTAGTACTTTTTGATTTGCTCTATTTCACCCAATTGTGAAACAATATTATTTATATCGTCGTTCGTCCATTTGTCCATTTCCAAATCCGACACCAACGCATCAAAATAGGTGGCGCTGTCGGTGGCGATACTGACGGCGGAGCCTTTGATAACCTCAAAGTTCTTGTTAATCATGATGGAGTCGAACTGCACCTTCAGTCGCACATCCACACCTAACGGATGCCAGATCACATAGCCGTTGCCGTTGTACACCTTCTTGGTATTGTCATAGGTCGCTTTCTGCATCACTAACGGAAACTCGCCAATCTTGAGTTTGACACGGTTCTTCACCAAACTGTCAACCTTTGGAGCGATGGTGTCTTTGCTGATGTCCTTGAGTGCCTGTGGCGAACATTTGAGTTTGGTGCTGACATCAGCCTTGAACGCCGGCGGGTCCACGAGCTTGAAGGATGCCATATGCGACTTGCCCTTATGGAGCATTTGGTAATGCTGGGAGGTGTCGGTGAGTTGCTTGATGTGCGCCTCTAACACCGCCACGTACTGTCCGCCCGTCTTCAGGCTGTCAAACAGCGCCGTGTCAATATACGTGGTGGCCGCGATATGGTCCTTGAAGAAGAGCGTGTCCTTCACCTGCTCCGGTTTTTTGCCCTTGGGCAGCTTGGCCACCCGCAGACTGTAATAGACGGAATCGCCATAGTCCACGCCGCTGGCCGCCTTCCACCGGAAGCTGAAACTTTCGCGCTTGGTCACTTCCGGCAGGTCCCAACTGTCGTCATTCAGGTCCTTTTTCGTCAAATCCACAGGATAGGTGAACTGCGGTGGGGTCACCTTGTCCAATGCGCCGCTGTCCACGCCCCAGGCGAACACCACATCCGAGAACAACTCCGACGAGGCGAACGCCACCGAGGTCACTACACTGTCGCGGTCCTTCGGGATGTTGTGGATGTATTCGGTGATGGTATAAGTGGTTTTTTTCTGGTAGGAATAGAAAGTCTCGGCCTTCAGATGCAGCACATACTTGTAGCCCTCCTCCATCACATCGGTCCAGCCGTTGGTGGCCACACTCATCAGCTGGCTGCCATTCGGACTGAAATCATGCGGCGACTGCACGGTGACGGAAGCCGTCTTCAAGGGAAGACCGATCATGGCATTGCTGACGGCACCGCCGTTGTATTCGTATAATTCTGTAGTATAAACGACTTTGATGACGGAATCGCCGCACACGGGCATCCATTTCGCGCCAATCGAATCGGACACAGGCACCTGATAATAGGGCGAATCGCCGGCATCCACATCCGTGACATACGGGAAGCTGCTGCCGGATTGTACCATTGGAGCCTGCGTCTTTCCAAAGGATTTCAACTTATCCAACACGGGCTTGTCCTGACCGGGATTCACAAAGTATGGATTCTGAATCTGTTGCAACACCTGCTCGTGGTTATCGCTGATCACACTTCTAATCTGGGATGAAGTGTTCTCCGCCTGCTCAATCGGCACATCCTCACCCCATACGAAGGTGATAATCTGACTCTTGCCCTCATTGCTGAGCTGCACTTCGGTCATCAGCGATTTCTTCAGCACCGCCTGTACCTGCGCAGCATACACATGACCCGGAATCAGCCGGAAATGGCGGTTGGCGACCGTATCGTGGATATAAACAGTCTTCGACTTGTTGTTGTATGTGGTCAATGTCCCGTTCCGGTCAATGGCCTCCTGCACATTCTGGTTGGCCATAACCTCCACAATTTTAATGACATAATCAAAATCATTTACAGCCAAACAGTTGGAAATCACACCTGTCCAATTGAAGATCAGCTGGCGCGAGAGCGGAATCCGCGTATAGACATCGCTCTGGCGGTTGTCGGAGGTAACGCCGCCCATACGTCTCGGACCGTCAATCACCGGGCGCGTACCGCTTGGAAGCGGCCTGCCCTCAGCCGTATTACGGGTTGGCGACAGCAGGTTGTTGGTTGGGTTGCTGTTGTTAAGATTGCCGGCACTGAGGCCGTTCACCGGCGTGGTGAACTCAGGTGCCGAACCGGTGTAGCAGATGGAGAAGGTAATACACTTCTGTTCACCCACCTGCGTGGGGTTCGGGTTGTTGTAACCGTCCCACCGGTAGGGCGTGATGCAGAAGCGATACTGGCCTTCCGGCAGCGTCATCAAATCACTGACCAGATTGTTCAGGTCGTAGTTGGTCTCGTAGGCCGAGGCGTTGAGATGCCCGATAATCTGATCGAAGATTGGCCGGTTGATCAGCACGGGTGTCAACCCGACCGTCAGTCCGTTGTGCGGCTGGATTTCCTTTTTGGTCCGCACATAGTAGTTCTGGTTCGTGGCCGTAAAGTCAGCCGTCAGTTCAATGGTGAAAAACACATCCATCGGGGTGCCCGACGTATTGATCATCTGGATGGTGAAATACTTTGCCGGGTCGTCCATGTAGCTCAACCCCGTGGATGGGAACACACTCACCTTAGGGGTTATGGTAGTTACAATCTGATTTTGCGCCCACATCAAGTGGCTCACAAGCAGAAGAGTTAAAAATAATAACAGCTTTTTCATCTTATATAAGTATTTATTTTTCCAAAATGTAAATATAAACAAAACCATCAATCTTCCGTATCCCGGTTAATAGGTTTGCTTACAGATTTCTGCAATTTACGATTGGCCCGGTCAATGCGGTCCTGTGTACGCTCCATCTTGGTTTTCTTCTTGATGATGCGTGCGGCAAAAGAGTATGAATATGAGAACGTGAATCGGACATCCAAATCGGTATGTACTCGTTGTCCGATACGTTCCAGATTACTGAAGTTGCTCAATGAACAATACAGCGAGGCCGTATGTCTCTTGTAGTTGAAATTGCTGCCAAGACTGTTGCTCAATGAGAAATCGTTGTCCACGCCCTCGTCCTTTTGGATGTTGTACGCCACATAACCGTTGTAGTTGAGCGTCCAGTTCAATTTCTCTTTTTGGATGATACGATAGTTGAGGCCGACATTCAGTCCGTGGGAGTTGTAGTGCGAGTATTGCGAGGATGACATGGAAAAATCGTAGCCGGCGCTGATGCCAAGGCGGATTGCGGTCAGGTCAATATTG